>WBZN01000216.1_pt1 | contig 71357 bp, 68 predicted proteins | sample 5204281 | NCBI WGS metagenome assembly WBZN01 (sample SAMN12344347, study PRJNA552823) | activated sludge metagenome | biome: Activated sludge suspended growth; feature: Nitrification reactor; material: Wastewater; isolation source: activated sludge from nitrification reactor of wastewater... | reverse complement strand
GTTCGTTCTGAGCCAGGATCAAACTCTCATAAAGGTTCTACTTGAATTGGACCCGAGGGCCACCTCTTCAATACACCTTACCTTACTCATTTCTCGCTCTATTCAGTTGTCAAAGAACCGTTTCGCGCTTCGGAACGTTTTCTCGTCCCCCACGCGAGCCGCGCACTTTACTATGCGCGCCTGACCTTGTCAAGAGGGCCAGGATTTATTTTTTTGATCTGGGGTTCCTGAGAATCCGTCGCAGGTCTTACAACCGCATCGGCCACTAGGCTGGATCAAACGTGCATCCTTATACCAATCTGGCTTTCTGGAGTCAAGCCTTGAAAAGATCTTTTTATTGTCGCAGAGTATTTCTATGAAAAATTGGCTTTCGCTGAAGCGACGAAATCTCCTAAAACTCACTGGAATCGCGGCTGTCGCTGGCATCACCGGCGGTTGCGATGCGGTCGGATCTTTATTCGGTCGCATGTTCGCCATGCCCCCGCGCGAGACAAATTACTTCACAGAGAACAAAAAATTCTACGTGGTGAACTACTCAGATTCCCCTTTTAACGTCTCTCGCGAGCTTCGGCAGGACGAATGGCGCCTCTCGGTGAAGGGAGAAGTGAAGAAGCCCCTGTCTCTTAGCTGGCGAGAGCTATTAAACCGCAATAACTTCGAGCAGATCTCTACCCTCATGTGCATCGATACATTACCCGGTGGCGATAGCCTCGGGAACGCACGCTGGAGGGGGATTTCTCTCAAGAAACTCCTGCAGGAAGCGGAAATTGATGAAGAAACCACGCGCGACATTGTGTTCAGAGGAGCGGATGCCTACGACGATAGCATTCCACTGACACGCGCCATGCAAGACGATGTCATGCTCGCATTTTTGATGAACGGCGAGAAGTTGCCAAAGGAACATGGCTTTCCGTTACGTCTACTGGTTCCGGGACTCTACGGCATCAAGAATGTGAAATGGATTGTGGAAATCGAGGCATACGCCGGGGATTATCGAGGATATTGGCAGCGTAAGGGGTGGACTGATGATGCCACCATCAAGACATTTTCACGCATTGACTCTCCCGGACACTACCAGACGCTACGCGGCCCCGAGCAGCGGTTCCGCGGGATCGCATTCGGCGGTCCGAACTCAATCAGCAGAGTGGAAATCAGCCTGGATGCCACGAGAACGTGGGATTCTTGCGAGATTGAAACGCCGATGTCGCCCTATTCATGGGTGATCTGGAATTACACCTGGCGGCCGCAGAAACGCGGCAAATACCAGGTCGCCGTTCGTGCGATCGATAGTAAAGGGCAGCCTCAGATCGCCGAACTCATTCGACCGCAGCCGGCCGGATCGAGCGGGCTACACACGATTATTGCGGACCTGGAAAGCCTCTAACCGAGCAGTCGTTTAAATACGTATTTCTACACTTGCACATTCCCGACAGCGGCAATCCTACCGCACAAACGACAATCCAAGACCGGAGCGGCTGTAAAACACGGTATCCACAAGACAACCGCCTCTATCGAACATAAGCGGCGGCTCGCACAGATCATATTCAAGCAAGTGCGTCCCCACTGCCCCCTCCTGCCCGATCAGGATGTCGCGATACCGGCCCGCTACAACCAGCGCCACTCTGGTGAGGATGCTGGTCTCCCCTACTTGCGCGCCAACAACGATCGGAATACCTAACGCCTTCGCACGCGCGGCGACCGTGCATGCTCTCAGCAGACCGCCCATCTTGGATACGCGAATATTTAAAATCCACAAGGAAGGCTCGCCTTCAATCAACGAAAATTGTCCGACTCTCATGAAACTCTCGTCCAGAATAATCGGCACGCCACAGTGCCGGGAGAGTGCCCGACACCCCTCGTAATCGCCGACCTGCAACGGCTCTTCCAGTGCGGTAAACGAGCCATGTAAGCTCTGAATATACTCACCGGCTTCATCCACGTGGCGCCAGTGATTATTGGCATCAAGCCGCACGCGAAGGTCTGGTGTGCCCGCAGCCGTGAGCGCCGCGACACGCTCACGATCGGCCTGCAGATCGCCCATGACCTTCAACTTGAAATCGGTAAACCCTGCGGCAAGATATTGCCGCAGCTGTTTCTCGAACGAGGAGAACTTTTCCCCGCCTAATACTGCCGAGTACCGAAACAGTCCGGACAGCGGCATGCCGCCCACCACCACTTCAATCGGCTGACCCAGCTCTTTTCCCAATAGATCCAGGCAGGCCGTTTCAACGGCGCACCAGGCCGCCGGATTGCGATCGATCAGATCTGCGTGCTCGGTTCCCCACGCCTGCAGATCATCCATCGATGCACATGTCATCCATTCGGCCCGGTGGCTGCGGAAAAAATCCTGGGCGCCAGCCACGGTTTCTCCCGTTACGTAGCGCCTCGGACAACCTTCTCCCATCCCCACCAACCCACGAGCAGACTCTGCGCGAACCAGCACCGCCTCGGTCTTGGCTCGCGTAGCCGAGGCATGCGTAAAGGCCTGCCGGAAGGGGATGTCCAAGGATGTCATGGCCAAGCTACGCACGCGCATCACGTCATCAGCTCCCCGTGCCGCTCAAAATCGAAGGTGGAATCATGGGCGTATTGGAGGCGAATGAGCTTGAACTGCGCCTCACGCTGCCCCTGGCTGACGCAATGCTGTCGATAGGCATCACCGGTGCCGCAACGTAACCGGAGGACGCGGATCGGCTGCAGCCGCCCACTCGCCCGCTTGGCTTTGAATTCGATATTCATCGACGCGAGCCGCTCCTCCACGAGGATCCCCAGATCACTCGGTGACGAGACTTGTTCTACATATAGGGTGTAGCGAGAATTCTCGACGTCGGCCAACATGACAAAAAATTCAGAACTCAGCCCACGCGCGTTCAGAGCCTGCCCCACCGCCTCAGTGACCTGATGCTCATAGAGCTTTTCCCCCGTAATATTGGTCACGCCCTTCCCTTTTTGGATAAAGCGGATTGTGGGCGTTCGACTGAAATACCCCGTCACTTCAATGATATCGTGCATCGCATACCGGTACAGACCGTTTCTAGTCGTCACAATCACGGTGTATTTCCGGCCCGCCTGCAACTGATGGAGCAGGATCGGTTTAACATCTGATGCTTCGTCTCCAACCTCCACAAACTCAAACAAGTTATCCGCCAGGGTCGGCACACATCGATTGTTGAGCACGTCCACATTCACCGTCCCCAAACATTCACTCGAGAGATAGCCCATTTCAATGATCCTGGCCCGTTGCGGCAACAGCGACCGCAATCTGGGTATCAGCACTGCACAGTTTCCACCCATCCACGTCACCACCGCCTGCAGATTCGGCCAAAGCGTCGCGCAATCCAGAGCCTCCTCTTGCCCAATGAATGCCCGAAGCTGTGACAATCTCGTTGAACTGATTGGAACCCTCTCAGGTAGCGGCAGACAACCCCCTCGCGTCTCGCCGGACAACGTCTCCAGCAGTAGCGCATATTCCGAGCGCATCACCTCCAGCAATTTCAGAATCGTCGACGGATTAGGTGTGGCCAACACTGAAATAGAGGGATCCGCCAGCGCTCGGACTGCGATATTGAGATACCGTTGCCGGTAATCCGACGCTGCGGATTCGCCATCCCGAAGTAGGCTTTTTCTCCGAATGGCGTCTGGCAAACAGTTGAACATCAAGCCCGACATCGATCCGAACGGCGTGCCGCCAGGCAAGTGGCCCTCAATGCTCTGCCCGCTGATCACCAGCACGCTTCCTTGATAAATGGCCGGCACTCCCCGCCATTGCGCATAGGCAAACAGGCGCTGATAGCGGCGAATCGCGCCGACAGTTTGAGTGAGAATCGGGATGTGCTTCGGCACGCCCGTCGTCCCGCTGGTCTGTGTATAGAGAATGGGACGGGCGGACGTGAGCAGCGGCTTGCCGCTCTTCTCTTGCGCTTCAATGGCAGGTCGTAGATCTTCGTACGTGGAGACCGGCACTTCGCCGGCAAACTCTTCATATGTGTGCAACGATCCGAACCGATGCGCCTGCCCGAAGGCTGTGCCGGCCTGTTGCAGTAGAATATTCCGAAGCACAGCCTGCTGAGCCAGCTCCGGGCAATGGGTTTGGGCAATGAACGGATTCCAATCGCGATACTTCGCGAGGGTCAGTGGCAGCGCAATGCCAGAATCATAGAGGAATCTCGACATCCCAGCTCTCACACTGTCCGCTTATCAAGGCCGGGAGTAAACGGCGCAGCCATTTGATTCAGGAAACCACGAGGGTACTGCCGATTCACCAAACCCAGCGCACCCACCGACCTGTCAGCCGGCAGGTAACGGGAGCCGAACACAACATCCCAGACAATCAAATGATTGCCGTAATTGTGATTCGACTCTTCTTTCTGCACGGCATGGTGCCATCGATGCAGTTCCGGTCCACTGACCGCATAGTTCAGCCATCCCAGTCGCACGTCCGCATTAGAGTGCTGAAAGAACCCGTTCACCGCGTACCACACGAAGTACAGGCTCAACACGTCTTCCCGAACGCCAAGCGCGAGAAACGGCAGCGCATCGAGGACAAATTGCAGCCCCTTGTCGATAGGATGAAATCGCCCCACATTGAGCGTATACAGCCGCTGCGGCGCATGATGCACCGCGTGGAAGCGCCAGAGGGGCTCCCACTCATGACTGATGCGATGCAGCCAATACCGTAGGCCATCCACGATCAACACCATCAACACTGCCTGAACCGGAACCGGCCAGTCATGCGGCCACCACGAAGCGATGATCGAACCTCGTGCATTGAGGACATCAAACATCACAAAGACCGACGCCGCCGCCAAGGCCTTCGGCAAGATGACATGCACGAGTGCCAGAAACGTCGAATCCTGAACGACCTCTACTCGCGACGGCCGCCAGTCAGATCGATAGGGCAACGTGGCCTCCAGCGCCATGATCAGTACCGTCCCGAGCGTGACCGGCAGATACGTCGCCAGCAGCTCCCCCGTCCCCATGTGAAACAGCACCAGATTGCCGGTCAAGCAGGCCATCAGGATTACAGGATAGGCCCCGTATCGAAGCAGAACGATCACGCCGCACCTTCCGGAATCGATGCAACCGAACAGGCTCCTGTTGCCGTATGAAAGGAGCCACTGACGAGCAGGAAACAAGCCAGCACCAGATGAAATATGGTCGGCACAATGGCGCCGAACCAAAAATGATCCGGAGCCACGGTGAGCCCGATCAATAGCCGCAGCCCCATGACGATGAAATAGGTCCAACCAACGATCAGAAGGAACCGCCCCTTCTTGTCTGAAGGGACCACGGTCCCGGACAGAAAACTCCACACGACGCGACCGCAGCCGATGAGAATAATGATCTGGAATACGACCAGCAGCGGATACGGGACGGCCCCGCTTTGCCAGGTGTCAAATGATGGCAGCGCAGTCACCGGTGAAAACGCTTGTATCAGCTGCACCACCACGCGGAAGAGAAACACCAGCAGGAGTCCTAGCAGCAGCCACCCGTAGGATCGGGAGGCACCTTGACCTGAGACCGAATCAGCCATAGCTCCCTTATTCTAAGTCGCCTCCGAGTGCAGACAAGAAAAAAGGGATTCTTTAGGCGTTCAATGCGGGCATGGTGATGAGAAGGTGGGCGTTTGAAGCTATGGGAGGAACCGTCAGGTTCATGAGACAGCAGCGAGAGATGGGGTATTCTCAGTTGCTCACGTCAGTGGAACAAACCGCAGCGTGCCAGAGTTCACCGGCACTACCGGCCGGCGTCCACGCGGGCATTGGCAAAGGTGTTCGCAAAAAGCTCTACCATCGCTCGCACCCCTTTTCGGACGGCATCGGAGACTTCGTCCCTCGGCCCGTACCCGAGAATCGCCTGATTCCACAGGCTCCCCGGCGTTTTTTGTGCAGTGTACGATCCCGCATTACAGTCCACATGATAGGCGGCTATATACTGTTCGCCGACGGTCCAGACCTCACAGGTAAAAAATCCAAGCTGGTTGAGCCGCTCGGGAGCATCGGACGAAGGACCACTCGACGATTCGAGCGCGATCCCCGGCACCTTATTGAGCAACGTCGCCCTCGTCACATCGGTCAACTCCGCCCCGTTGATGCCAAGCTTCTCAGCGGTCCCCTGCGTTTGCACTTCGACGGCCACGAACTTTTTAATATGTCGCATATCGGACAATGGCACGGACTCCGGATTAGCAGCCCGCGCAGATACGGTCGGCAGAAGACCGATCCCACACAACACCAGCACCAATGACACCCTGCCTACGGCGATTGTCTGTGACCTCATCGTCACTCCCCTCATTCGACAAAGACGACTCAACAGTTTCACTCCTTCACGCTCTCAGAGGACCTCAGCACCCAGACTCGTTCCACAAGCCTGGGCACGGCCACATGACAACGCTGTCATGCGCGCCATCTTAATCCTCTTCAGTGTTTTTTCCAACGCACAGCGTGCACCTACCGTCGTTACTCCACGGCGCGCTCCAGCCATGCCCCAACCGGATCGAGTTTGGCCGCCAACTCTGTTGCCAATCCGTGCCGCACCGGCAAGAGCGCAGGAGCATTGTACGTGAGCCAGACCCGGCCGGCCTGGTCCTGCCAGGCCAAGGCCTTCATCGGCAAATCGATGGCCACCGTCGGAGCCGCCAACATGAGCGGCGTGCCGCCTTTTGGATTACCGAAGATCAGTAACTCCGTAGGAGGCATTTCCAACCCGACCTTCCGCGCCTCGTCCGCATGATTGATGCGAGCGAACAGACGCATTCCCTTGTCGGTGACAGCCCGCTCGATCCGATCGATCGTTTCAGCAACCGTATAGTGACTAGGCTTGGTCACAAGCGTCTCGTCGGCATGAGTCTGGGAAACAAGCACCAGCAGTCCCGGCAGCACGCCACACAGACCGACGATGATCCGACCACGAGTATTCATGTGCGCGACCTCCATATCTCGGACTATTCATGAATGCCTGCTCCGGCGTCCGAACCTCTCGCCAGGCGGGACGGTTCTCGTTCGGCGTCCTCGACGGCATTCATGTATAATCTAGGTCAACCCCCTGCCATCAGGTACGCCCTCCCTCAGGAATAACCATAGATCTCAGCCGTCTCTGCCTTGGTAAGTTCCCGCCACTGACCCGGCAGAAGCGCCCCCAACGTAATCGGACCGATCGCAACCCTCACCAGTCGCAAGGTCGGATGACCCACCGCTGCCGTCATCCGTCGAACCTGTCGATTCATGCCTTCGCGCAGCGTAAGTTCCAGCCATGCGGTGGGCACATGCTTCCGGAATCGAACGGGCACCGGCCGCTCCGGGATCGAAGGCGCTTCCAGCAGCAGACGGGCCTGGGCAGGCTTCGTGCGTCTCCCGCCGACCACCACCCCCTGTTGCAGCCGCTCCACGGCAGCCGCATCGGGGATACGCTCAACCTGCACAAAATAGATTTTGGGAAGATGGTGCTCGGGATCGGTTATGCGATGGGCCAACGCCCCGTCCGAAGTCAGCAGCAAGAGACCTTCGCTATCCCGATCCAATCGGCCGGCAGCATAGACGCCAGGCACATCGATATAGTCGCCCAAGGTCGGACGCCCATCCGGATCGGTAAAGCAGGGCAGCACATCGTAGGGCTTGTTGAATACCAGCGTGCGGGTAGCGCGGTGAACCGCCATCAGAACGGAGCCCCCCGTCTCGATGCAGCCCTCCTCCTCATCGCAGCAATGGTTGGGCTGCAACGCAACATGATGAGGGGATACCTGTGACGAATGATCAATAACGAAGGACGTATCGCGACATCGCGACTAATCGAGACGCCGAAAGCGTGCGGAGTACTCCTCATGAGGAACCGGTGTGCTGAAAAAGGCGGATTTACTCTGATTCATGATGCGGGTTCTGACGAGGAGGCTTCCGTCCCCTTCCAGGGTCAATTCCTGCGAGATATCGGAAATGTTGCGCAGCGGCTCCTCAGCCACACCACCTTCCGAACGTGTCCGATGAATCCGGATCCGATTGTGACCGCAGGTCACCCGATCCTCCGGCTGTAGATCCAATTGATGCGCGGTGATGGTGCCATCAAACCGATTCACCAGTTCCAGGGTGTCCTCATGCACTAGTTCCACGCGCACAGCCTCTTGCGCTAGATCCGCAGGCACCGCCACGCCTAGCATGGCATTCAAGGTGAGCTTATGGTCCCGATTCCGGTAAAAATTCATCGTGCCAGGGAGCGGTTCTCCCTGAAGTTCATAGGTCCCGCCGATCTTGGGACATTCCGGCCAGGCCAGACTCGGCTTCAGGGTCGGAGGGAGTGGCGTTCCCGGTGACTGACAACCGGAGAGGCCGAGAAGCCCCGCCAGCGCCAACACAACGACACGCGCTCGCGTTGCCTCCTGTCGATAAATCAGGCTGGTCATGCAGATCATGTAGTGAGTCTAGCGAAGCCACGACCGGCCTGTCCAGTCAGATTATGCGGGCTCTTCGGGACAACCCATCCAGCGCGTCAACGTGAGACAGGCCACCTGACGCGCAGCACGTAGGCGCAGGCTCAAGCCCTCCGCTTCCGATCTCCACCAACGCCGCAATCGCCGCACCACTTGCGCCTTCTGTGCGCTGGGGACACCCCGGGCTTGCTCAAGTATCACAAATATGCTTCCATCAGTGTGCCGTGATACTCCCCAACGAGACGTGACGAACCCGGATATTCAACAAGGAGCCCTGCCATGCGATGGGAAGGTCAGCGTGAGAGCCGGAACATCGAGGATCGTCGTGGGATGGGTGCGGCCAGGCCCGGCGTCGGACTTGGATTAGGCGGCATCGTGCTCGTCCTCGCCGTGAGTTTCTTGACCGGGACGAATCCCTTGACACTCCTCAACATGCTGAACGGCGTTCAGGAGATCACCACGCCGGTGGAACCGGAGCGTTCGGGTCCGAAGGGCGCACCGCGCGACAGCCTCGGCAAATTTGCCTCGGTGGTGTTGGCCGACACCGAAGACACCTGGCGAACCCTCCTCCCCCGATTGGGCCGCACGTACGAAGATCCTCAGATGGTGTTGTTCACCGGCGCAGTGCACTCCGCCTGCGGCACCGCCTCGTCCGCCGTGGGCCCGTTCTACTGTCCCGGCGATCAGAAGGTCTATTTGGATCTCTCCTTTTTCAACGACATGGCCCGGCGGCTCGGCGCACCCGGCGACTTTGCCCAGGCTTATGTCATTGCGCACGAGATCGGGCACCATGTCCAAAACCTGCTCGGCATCGCGGAGAAAGTCTCCCGTCTTCAACAACGTGGGGCGACCGCGGAGCGTAATGCCCTCTCCGTGCGCATGGAGTTGCAGGCCGATTGTTTTGCCGGTGTGTGGGGCTACCATGCCCGACACAACCGCAATTTGATCGAACCGGGCGATTTTGAGGAAGGGCTGCGCGCTGCCGCAGCAATCGGTGATGACCGGCTTCAGAAGATGGGGCAAGGCCAGGTACAGCCGGAAAGTTGGACCCACGGGTCTTCAGAACAGCGGATGACGTGGTTGCGGCGAGGACTGCAGTCCGGCGACCCTAACTCCTGCGACACCTTTGCAGGCGCACGCACCTAGTATCAAAGGCTTTCATGATGCGGGTTCTCGTCATGGGAACCTTGACCATGCTCGACATCGCCTTGTTGAAAAGCACCCGAGGGGGTGAACCACCGACCGGGAGGCACTTGAGCAAGGGGCGGAAGGAGTCAAAGAGTGCCTGACCGGCTCTCTCCTAGCAGCGATGCCCCGCAGCCCGAGTGTTTTGGGATTCAGAAAGAAATAACGGGCAGGACACTAAAACCCGATACTGATCCCGCCACCCGACCTGCTTCCGCCCCCGAAACCGACCCCGCCGAACACGTTCCACCAAGGTCCGGGGGCTCGACGATCATCCACTCGCCTGGAATCCCAGCGATGTAGATGCTTCACGTCCAGCGTGGGGAAACGATAGTCCGCCTCATCTATTTTTTCGACCGACGCACCCGTGATTTCTCCGACAATCGTCACCCTGGTACCGTCCGTCATCGTGGCCGGATCCAGGAATTCATGTTGAAGCGCCAGAAACCGTCCTTTCGACTCCATGCGGTCGGTCACCGGCCCCTGCTCGTCATCGAGCGGGAGCTGGAGCACCTCCAGTTGAGTACCGCCCTTCATGGCTTTCGCCTTGAGCACTTCACCGGCCCACACCACCACTTTCCCGCGGTAAGAGTCGGGTGCTTCCAAGACCTGACTGAACGTCACGGCCTTATCGACTTGCGGCTCAAGCGATTCAGGGATGACCGACGTCGCACAACCGGCGGTCACAGCGAGCAGCCCGATCATGAGATACAGTCCGGCACGTACCAGCATGAGTTCAGTATAGCCATGCGGACGCGAGGATGCCACGGGAGAATCTCTTCGCAGCCGACCGTTCATCACCACTGACGCACGACCACATTTCATCCGCTCCCGCCTCTAGGCTATACTGCAGCTCTGACGACATCCTCACGAAAGGAACGGTTCCCTATGTCGCGTTCGTCACTCGATTACGTCAAACAGATTGTGCGTGGTTCGATCGGCATGATAGCCGCAGTGTGTCTGGCCACAGGCCTCTTCATGAACGAGGCGGCAGCCATCGAGGCCACGATGCTGGAGCGCGCCAAACTGGCCACCATAGGTGTCCTGGAGGACACGCAAGACCAACGTACACCGGATAAACCGGGCAAGATTCTGGTGCGTGGAACCGGCTTTCATCTACGCGACGGCTATATTGTCACTGCCCGGCACGCCGCGGAGAAGCAGGACGTCACGACAGGCACCGTCATTCAGAAACAGATCCACGTCTTGACCACCGACCTCCATGAAATTCCGGCCGAACTCGTCGGCGACAGTGCCTTCATGGACGTCGTGGTCTATCGCATCGCCGAGGCTCATCGTGCCAAGTTACGCGCAACAGTCCCGTTTGCCTCCGGCGACGTGCAACCGGGGCAAGAGGTCTTTACCGTGGGCTACCCGATGGGCTGGGGCCCGACTATGTCGTTCGGACACCTGGGAAATACAAATACCTTCCTACAGACCGTGGACACAAGATTGATTCAAGCCGACGTGGCCGCGTGCAGCGGCAACTCCGGCGGCGGCCTCTTCAACGACAAGGGTGAAGTGGTCGGTATCATGCACGCCATCATCCAGACCGAGCGGGACGACTCCACCGCACATTGCAGCCGGATGGCCTTTGCCATTCCCGCAATGCTGGCCGAACGCATCGTCACCGCCGCCCTGGACGGAAAGCCCATGGCCTTCTCGAAGATGGGCATTCACATGGTCGCAGTGAAAGACGGCACCAGGTGGAGGATGGCGGTGAGAGACGTGATGGAACCGGCCAAGTCCGCCGGCATTGAGAAACACGACATCATCATTGCAGTCGATGACACCGATATTCAGGACGCGGCGCATTTAAAGAACTATCTGATCGAACGAACCAGGCCCGGGCAACAGGTCAGCGTCAAGGTCCGCCGCATCGATACTAATCTAACCTTTACGGTGACGCTGGCAGGGGGGTAGAACAACTTCAGCTCATGCCTTCGTCGCTGAAGAGGCGGCACTGTTAGACACGGTGCCGCCTCTTGACGTTTCCCCTTACTCCCTAAAAGAAGTAACTTCGATTGGCTCCGTCATAACGGCCGGAAGCCAGACAACAGTTTTTGAAATTTCCGTCCAGAGTGACATGGACAAAGATCTTTCCTCCCCAACTTCTCAATAAGCTCCTTCCCGTCGTTGACCACGCGATATCCGCGTTTGACTTGCGTCTCTGACGGGAAACCCTTGCGTCGCTTACTTGAGATTTGAAAAGCAGCTTTCTTGCATAGGTGTATTATGTTTTGCCATACAACTACCCTCCTTCCTTCGCTACCCGTCGTTCAAACTGTCTACCTGCCCTTACGAAACAGCCTTGTAACTCAACACTGGTCTCAACACTCGAAGGATCTTTGTGAGTTCCCGCTGCGCCCGCATGACACGAGTAATGTCCTTGTATGCGGAAGGAGCTTCATCTCTGAGATGCGCGATGTGTCGCTGGTCGAACCAAACGCCCTTCATCTCTCGCTTGAGCTGATCAATGCCAATGGTCCGATAGGCATGCCCCCTGCTCATCACACGCCCTGCCCCATGGGAACTTGATTGTAAACTGGCCTCATGCCCGCGCCCTTCGACATGATAACTAGCAGTCCCCATCGAGCCGGGAATGATCCCCGGCACTCCACAGCCGGCCCAGATCGCTCCTTTTCGATGAACCCAGCAGAGAACCCCTTCACACATTTCCTGTCTTACATGATTGTGATGACAACTAACAGCGCTCGACCAATCGGCGGTAATGCCGAAGACATCCTCTACCATGCGAACCGTCGACCGAATCATCTCTTGCCGATTCTCCTCCGCATACTGCAATGCCCAACACATATCCTGAAGATAGTCCCGACCATGCTTCGTATCACTGTCCACATACAGGAAACCGGTCGCTGACCTTGTCGCATTTCGAAGGTGATGGTCGCGAATGGCGCCTCCCATCATGCGCGAACCGCTATGCACCATGAGCCACAGATTCCCCTCTTCGTCAGTTTGGAGTTCGAGAAAGTGATTGCCTCGCCCCAAAGTCCTCAATTGCACCCGCGCATCACGTTTTTTGAGCCTTTCCAGAGTGGGATCACTTAGAGGCAGATCCCTCAGATATTCCTGAATTTCTCTATTCAAACCTCCCGAACCGTGCCGGATTGATGGGACGATACCGGCCAACCCGTGAAGCACCTTGGCAGCCGTCTGTTCATCGGATAGAAGCGCAGCCTGCCCATTGAAGCGTACAGTTGACATTCCACAACCGATATCTCTTCCCACCGCGTCGGGATAGAGCAATCGAGTTGTCGCCACGACAGTTCCGATGCACACATCCTCAGCCAAATGCACATCCGGCATGACCGCAATTCGATGCACACCGTCTGTGCGTCTCAGCCGATCCAACGCTCGCCTCACGGCGTGAGGCAACGGCTCGGCAAACCACTGCTTTACCACCACCTCATGAAGTGTCTTCATGACGACACCTCATGAGGCGCTGCAAGTCGAAACACCAACTCCGGAACATACTTTCGTGATATCTCTGCTCCCACGGCCAAACGTAACCCTTGATGAGCTCGCGCCAACCCGGCATGAATGTCCAGACTGGTCACGCTAGGATGAACCTGCGTTGTGTCGATAATCGCTTCCAACCTGCTGAGCGTTGGGGCCGCGACAACCTTCACCACGAACAACGAGGCCAGAATCTGGCTGTCACAACCAACTAAAGCCACATTCAACACTTTGGCCACTTGTCCACACAGATGAATACTCTTTCGCTTCCTTTCATCTGATACCGACGCGTGAAAATACCGGCGCGGATCAATCCCGTCATCTTCGTGAATATCCTGACAATATTCGCGAGCACCGGAGAACTTACTTCTGCATTTGGTCATACTACTCCCATAGCCATGCCACGAGACACACACAAGACGTGCCTAGACCTGGATGGCAACCAATTCAAATGGTAATGAGAGCCTGGCCCGGATCGGACCAGTAAGAAAAACCTACCCGATCACGAGGCCGAAGCTCATAGACTCAGCTGGAAGGATGAGGGCACGCATGATACCGCCTCCGTAATTGGGTGCGCGGATACTAGCATAGGGGCCACAAATCGAGCAAGGGAGCTACTTTGCAGCCGTTTCAACCACTTGAGAAATTAAGATAACCTGCCCAGCCATTACCGCTGAAGCAACTACCCCGGCAAGGCTTGATACCAGCCATTGGCTCGCACCAGGGTGACGGACAGGTCGAAGAGGCGGCTGAGATTCACATCCGTGAGCAGATTCGCTTTTGCACCGTCGGCGATAACTTCACCGTCCTTGAGCAACACCACGCGTTCAATCTCGGGCGGAATTTCGTGGAGATGGTGCGTCACAAGCAGAATCGTCTTCCCTTTTCGGATCAACGCGCGCAGGAGGTCGAGATACTGGAAACAGGCTTTGAGGTCGAGCCCGCTTGTCGGCTCATCCAGCACCAGCACAGACGGATCATGCACCAGCGCGCGCCCGAGGAGGAACCGTCGTTGTTCCCCGGTCGACAGATGACCAAACGTACGGCCGGCTAACCCGTCAATCCGCAGTTCCCGCATCACCTCCTGGGCGCGAGCCACCTGCTCCTGACTGAATGTTTGATGATCATACGTGTCGTTGCTGGCGTAAAAGCCGGACAAAATCACATTTACGCCTTCGGCGCAAATCAAATAGTCCCGCTGCAAATCGTGCGATACAATCCCCAGCTGCTTCCGCACGTCCCAGACGCTCCAGCGTTCCTGGCCGAAGAGATTGACCTTGGTGTCCTCCAGTGCCAGGGGATGCACGTCACCCGACAACAACTTTAGCAGCGTAGACTTGCCAGCACCGTTGGGGCCGACGATCGCCGCATGTTCCCCTTCATGAAGAGCGAAGGAAAAATCCGAGAAGACGCGGGTCTCTCCTCGATAGACGGTCGCGTGTTGAATATCGAGAATGGGGCGGGAAGTAACGGTGACGTGAGGCGCCTTGAGCGGAGCAGAAACAGGGGCCGCAACCGGACGCGTAATCGGCTTCCCTGCTCGGCGAGACTGATCGAGGCCGGCGCGAGCCAGCGCGTCCACCCGTTCGTTGTCGACATGACCGTTGTGTCCCCTGACCCAATGCCATTCGATGGTGTGGCCGGAAGCCAAGGCATCCAGAAGACGCCATAAATCTTCGTTTTTGACCGGCTCTTTACCGGCCGTTTTCCAGCCCCGACGCTTCCAGCTATGGATCCATTCGCTGATGCCCTTTTGCACATACTGAGAATCCGTGAACACGCGAGCCTTCACCGGGTGTGTGAACCATTGCAGCGCCTCGATGACCGCGAGCAACTCCATTCGATTGTTGGTGGTTGCCGGTTCCCCGCCACAGAGTTCCGTCTCTTCCCCGTCGATGCGCAGCAACACGCCCCAGCCCCCAGGCCCTGGATTTCCGCTACAGGCGCCGTCTGTATAAATTTCGATCATGCACCGATGCTCCTCAGCGTGCTGGAGTCCCGCAGACGGAAGTACGCGTGACACGCCGCTAGGCTTCGGCAGGGTCTGCGTTGATCTTCGAGGATGGTTTTGGGCCGGCTGGAGAGCCGTCTTTCTTTATCGAGCCGGCAATCTTCGGAGTCGCGGTTCTCACATCGGCGTTTTGCGCGCGATTCAAGAGCGCGTGATCCATGAGCACCAGGGCCATCATGGCTTCGGCAATCGGTGTAGCCCGGATACCGACGCAAGGATCATGACGCCCATTGGTTTCGAGGGTCACCGGGTTGCCCTGCTTGTCGATGGAACGTCGCGGAATACGGATACTTGAGGTCGGCTTGATGGCGATGGTCACGACCACATCCTGTCCGGTGGAAATACCGCCGAGAATGCCGCCGGCATGATTCGTCACAAACCCTTCAGGCGTGAGTTCATCGCTATGCTCCGAACCTCGCTGCGCGACCGAGGCGAACCCTGCGCCGATCTCCACTGCCTTGACCGCATTGATGCTCATCATGGCGCCGGCCAGGTCAGCATCCAGCTTCGCATAGACCGGAGCACCCCAGCCAACCGGCACATGCTCGGCCACGGCGGTAATCTTTGCGCCCACGGAATCGCCTGCCTTCCGCAACTCGTCCATGAACGATTCGAGCTTCCCCACGACCTCGGCGTTCGCCGAAAAGAATGGATTGGCGTCCACGGTTTCCCAGCTCTGAAAGGGAGCCTCGATCGGCCCGAGTTGGCTCAGGTAGCCACGGATGACAACTCCGTGCTGTTCCTGCAACCATTTTCTGGCAATCGCTGCCGCTGCCACTCGCACGGCCGTTTCCCGCGCCGAGGAGCGCCCCCCGCCGCGGTGATCGCGAATCCCGTACTTCTGCCAGTAGGTATAGTCGGCGTGGCCCGGACGAAAGGTGTCGATGAGGTTGCCGTAGTCACGGCTTCGCTGGTCTTCGTTCCGGATCAAGAGGGCGATGGGCGTACCGGTCGTCTTGCCCTCGAATACCCCGGAAAGAATTTCAACGGTATCGGATTCCTGCCGCTGCGTGACGTGGCGTGAGGTACCCGGCTTCCGCCGGTCAAGATCCTGCTGAATGTCGCCGGCAGAGAGGACGAGGCCCGGCGGACACCCATCCACCACGCAGCCGATCGCCGGTCCGTGGCTTTCGCCGAACGAAGTGACGGTGAAAACTCGACCCAACGTATTGCCGGCCATGGGTTGGATGACTCCAGCCTACTCGACGAGATCCAGCTTAATGCGCAGTTCCTTCAACTGATCGGCACTCACGCCTGAGGGGGCCTCCGTAAGCGGGCATTGCGCGCGTTGCGTCTTGGGGAACGCGATGACATCGCGAATCGAATCGGCTCCGCCCAGCAGCATGATCAACCGGTCGAGACCGAATGCAATACCGCCGTGCGGAGGCGCGCCATACTCCAGCGCTTCGAGCAAGAAACCGAACTTGGCCTGCGCCTGTTCCTTGCCGATCCCCAACAGATCCAGAATCCGAAACTGGATGTCGCTGCGATGATTGCGAATGCTGCCGCCGCCGATTTCGCTTCCGTTCAGCACCATATCGTAGGCCTTCGCTCTGGCCCGTAGAGGCTCCGTATCGAGGAAGGGCAGGTCTTCATCCATCGGCGCGGCAAACGGGTTGTGCATGAAGATGTAGCGTTTCTCTTCCGGCGAATAGTCCAGCAAGGGAAACTCCGTCACCCATAGAGGCTTCCAGGCCGTCTTGTCGATGAGATTGAGTTCCTCACCGAGCAACAGGCGTATCCGGCCCAAGACATCATGCACGATGGCAGGCTTGTCCGCGCCGAAAAGCACCAGATCGCCGGGCTTCGCTTCCGGCAAGGCCTCGGCAAAGGCCTTGGCATCGAGAAATTTCGCAATCACCGATTCCAACTGGCCATCCGCAGTGATTTTCAACCAGGCCAACCCTTTAGCCCCAAAACTTTTCGCCGTTTCACCGAGCGCGTCGATACGACTCCGCGCAATGGAGGCTCCGCCGGACACGACCAGCGCCTTGACCAGTCCCCCCTTGGTCGCCGCCTCTTTGAACACTTTGAAGTCGCTCTTCGCGGCAAACGCTGTGACATCATGCAACGGCAGGTCAAAGCGTAGGTCCGGCTTGTCCGAACCGTAGCGCCCCATGGCGTCGGCATAGGTCATCCGGGGAAAGGGCGTAGGCAACTGTACCCCGCCGGCATCCTTGAAGACGGAGACGATCATGCGCTCCATGAGCGACATAACCTGCTCACGATCCACGAACGACATTTCGAGATCGATCTGGGTAAACTCCGGCTGGCGGTCGTTGCGGAGGTCTTCGTCGCGAAAGCAGCGGGCGATCTGGTAATACCGATCGACGCCGCTCACCATCAACACCTGCTTGAACAGCTGCGGCGACTGGGGCAGCGCATAGAACATGCCCGGATTCACACGGCTCGGCACGAGATAGTCACGAGCGCCTTCCGGCGTGCTCTTGGTCAACACGGGCGTTTCCACTTCAAGAAACTGTTCCGCGTTGAGGAAGGTCCGCACCGCCTGCATGATCCCGTGACGCAATCCCAGCAACCGCTGCATCCTCGGTCGTCTGAGATCAAGATAGCGGTACTTCAATCGAAGAGACTCGGTAATCTCGATATCGTCTTCGATCATAAAGGGCGGCGTCTTGGCTTCGTTAAGAATCTCGACGGCATCCACGAACACTTCGATCTCACCGGTGGGGAGGTTCGGATTCTTCGACTCATCCGGCCTGGCCATCACCTGGCCAGTCACCGACACAACGCATTCGCTCCGCAAGGTATGCGCCACCTCGTGAACCGCCGCATTCCGCTCGGCGTTGAAGACCACTTGCGTCAACCCTGTTCGATCACGCAGATCGATGAACAACACCATGCCGTGATCCCGGCGACGTTGCACCCATCCGTTCAATACCACCTGCTGACCGACTTGGGCCTTGGTCAATTCCCCACACCGATGGGTCCTGATCTTCATGCTCTTCTCCGCGTTGAGGGCCGCGATTTTCCAGCAGGGCCTCGTTGTCCCGGGCGCGAAGCTGATGATCCGCCACGCCGGTTCTGTTGAAAATTCTGGCCGGGACTCGAGCGCCGAACCGTTGTGCCACGACCGGGGCCTTGGGGTTTCGCGCTGGCACGAGGCCGTTGAAATCCCCCTCCAGGTTGAGTGCGCTGCATTTTTGGGTCGGACCCGGTCGGACGTGAGCCAGGGCCACGATCAGCCCCCTGCGGGATCGGACCAGCCTGAGTCCGTTGAAAGCCAACCCCTTTGGCAGGACGACGAAATTTGGCACCGGGACTCATGGGCCGCCGAGTGTTTCCACGACCTGAGCGTGAAGGTTTCGAACCGGCCAGGGACCGCTGCGAACGCGGCCCACGTTCAGAACGCTGGGATTTTGGCCCACGCCCTGAACGTTCTGGCTTGGGAGGGCGAGGCGGAGCCGGTTCCGTCGGGGGCATCCAGCGAGTCGGCTTTCCGGACGCATCCAATTCCGGACGTTCCGCTCTGGCCACCCGATCCTCCACCAGTTCCCGTAGCCGATTCGCCTCGCGGTCGGTCAGGAATCGATATTCCCGCGGTGCCAAATCTCCCAAAAGCAACGGTCCCATGCGGACACGCACGAGCTTAATCACCGAATGGCCCACCGCCTCGACCATCCGCTTCACTTGATGTTTCCGTCCTTCGTGAATCGTGACCTCAAGCCATGAGTTGCTTTCCGCCCGGCTGACCTTATTCACCTTCGCCGGCGCCGTGAAGCCATCTTCCAGCTTGACGCCTCGTTCAAGGGCTTCGATTTTCGCATCATCGAGCACGCCCTTGACCTTGATCAAATAGGTTTTCGGGACATGGTAGCGCGGATGGAGCAGGGCCTGGGCCAGATCGCCGTGATTCGTCAGCAACATGAGCCCTTCGCTGTCGAAATCCAGGCGGCCGACAGGAAACACGCGCACGGTAACTCCGTGCAGGAGGTCCTTGACCGTGGGACGTCCCTCAGGATCATCCAGCGTGGACATGACGTTCTTGGGCTTGTTGAGGATCAAATACACATAGGGCTGCGCGGCCCGAAGATGTTTCCCATCGACTTTGACATGGTCGCGAGCGGGATCGACTTTGGTGCCGAGTTCCTTTACCACGCTACCATTGATCGTCACGCGCCCGGACGTGATCAACTCCTCGGCCTTGCGCCGCGAAGCCAGTCCGGTGCCGGCGATGAGTTTTTGTAGTCTGACGTCCATTCAAACTTTCTGTGAAGCGTCTCCCGTCATTCGCGGACTCGGAAAGGTCCTCGCCTCACGAACGACGCTTCACGCACTCTTACTCCCACTCGATCGTGGAAGGCGGCTTGGAACTGATGTCGTAGACGACGCGATTCACGCCCTTCACTTCGTTAATGATCCGGCTCGACATTTTCCCCAGCACCTCGTTCGGGATCTTGGCCCAGTCGGCGGTCATGCCATCGAGGCTCGTGACCGCGCGGATGGCAATGACATATTCATACGTCCGCTGGTCACCCATGACACCGACCGTCCGGATCGGCAGCAGGACGGCGAATGCCTGCCAGATCTCCCGATACAGGCCGGCGGCTCGAATTTCCTGATCGACGATCGTTTCCGCCCCGCGCAGAATCGCCAACCGTTCCTTGGTGACTGCGCCGAGCACGCGGATCGCCAGGCCGGGACCGGGAAAGGGTTGCCGCCAGATAATCTCATCCGGCAGGCCGAGCTCCTGCCCCAAGACCCGCACTTCGTCCTTGAACAATTCACGCAGGGGCTCGACCAGCTTCAACTTCATTCTGGTCGGCAATCCCCCGACGTTGTGGTGCGTTTTGATCGTCGCCGAAGGGCCCTTGAAGCTCACGCTTTCGATGACATCGGGATACAACGTGCCTTGCACGAGGTATTTGATGCCCTTCAACTTTTTGGACTCCACCTCAAAATTTTTGATGAAGAGACGACCGATAATCTTTCGCTTCCGCTCGGGGTCGGTCACGTTCTTCAGGCCCGTGAGAAACTGACTGGTGCGATCGAGGATCCGCATGTTCAGATGCATCTGCGACGCGAAGGTTTTCTCGACCTGGTCACGTTCACCGGTACGCAACACCCCGTTGTCGACAAAAACGCAGGTCAGTTGATCGCCGACCGCACGGTGCGTAAGGGCCGCTGCCACAGAGGAATCCACCCCGCCGCTCAAGGCGCAGATCACCCGCTCCGTCCCGACTTGTTGCCTGATTTGTTCCACGGCCGTTTCAACATAGGAACGCATGGTCCAGGTCGGCTTGCAGCCGCAGATATCGTAGACGAAGTTTTTGAGGATCGTGGCGCCCTCGACGGTGTGCGCCACTTCCGGATGGAATTGAAGACAGTAGATGCGCTGCTTGGCGTCGTGCCGCTTCATTGCGGCGATGGGAGAATTCTCCGTGTGTGCGATGGAACGGAAACCCGGCGGCATCCGTTCGATACGATCCCCGTGCGACATCCACACGACGGTCGAGCCACGAGTTCCGATTCCCTTGAACAGATCCGACCGGTCATCGAGGGTCAGTTCAGCTCGGCCGAACTCGCGGTGCGGAGCCTTCTCCACTTCGCCCCCCTGCAGATGCGTCACCAGCTGCATTCCGTAGCAGATCCCGAGAATGGGAATGCCCTGTTCGAAGAGTTGCTTGGAGACAGAAGGCGCCTTCTTGTCGTACACGCTCGATGGTCCGCCGGATAACACAATACCCTTCGGACGGTAGGCCAATACCGTCGCAAGCGGCACGGTGCAGGGCAGGATCTGCGAATAGACCTGCGCTTCACGAATACGGCGTGCGATCAACTGCGTGTACTGGGATCCGAAATCGAGGACGAGAATTCTATCGTGCCAGAGTTCCATGGAGATGTTTCCGTGAAGCGTCGTTCGTCTAGTGAGGGGATCTGAATTGCGAGATACGCTTCAGGAGAAACGTTTCACGCGAGGCTATTCCCAATCAGTGCGATAGTTGGGAGCTTCTTTGGTGATGATGACGTCATGCACGTGCCCCTCGCGGAGACCGGCCACTGTCTGGCGGATGAACGTCGCCTTCTGTTGCAAATCCGGGATGGTCTTGCATCCGCAGTAGCCCATGCCGGATTTCACGCCGCCCACCATCTGGTAGATATGCGGAGCAAGCGTGCCTTTGTAGGGAACCCGTCCCTCAATGCCTTCAGGAACCAACTTGGGTGTCGGTCGTCCGCCCTGGCCGTATCGATCGCCGCCCCCCCGCTCCATGGCCCCGATCGAACCCATGCCGCGGTACACTTTGTAGGTGCGTGCCTGGAATAGCACCGTTTCACCGGGGGCCTCTTCCGTTCCTGCCAGCAAACTGCCCAGCATGACCACCGAGGCGCCGGCTGCCAGGGCTTTTGTAATATCGCCCGAGTACTTGATTCCACCATCGGCGATGACCGGAACACCCGATCCGGCCAATGCCCTGGCGCAGTCTGCAATCGCCGTCAATTGCGGCATGCCGGCGCCGGACACCATCCGCGTCGTGCAGATCGAACCGGGCCCTACACCCACTTTCACCGCATCCACACCGGCCTTCACCAAATCCTTGGCCGCCTGTGCCGTCGCGATGTTGCCGGCAATGATGTCCAGCTTGGGGTATGCTTTTCTCACCATCTTGACCGTATCCAACACAGCCTGCGAATGCCCATGCGCCGTATCCACGACCACCACGTCCACACCGGCTTTCACCAGTAACGCCACACGGTCTCCGGTATCCGGGCCGACTCCTAACGCCGCCCCGACCCGTAAACGACCGTGAGCATCCTTGCAGGCATTGGGATACTTGATCCGTTTCTCAATGTCTTTAATCGTAATCAGGCCTTTGAGTTCGAACTGCTTATTGACCACCGGCAGTTTCTCAATTCGATGCTCATGCAAAATCTCACGGGCCTTTTCGAGGCTGGTTCCCTCCGGGGCGGTAATGAGCTTATCGCGCTTCATCACCTGCGACACCTTCAGTTCCATGCGCGTCTCAAAACGCAAGTCTCGATTCGTGAGGATCCCGACCAATTTACCAGCCTTGGTCACAGGGATACCGGAAATCCGGTATCGGGCCATGAGGTCGTGCGCATCACGAATCGTTTGATCCGGCGAGATCGTAATAGGATCCAGAATCATCCCGCTCTCGGATTTCTTCACCTTATCGATTTCAGCCGCCTGATCGGTAGGAGAAAGCACACGGTGCACAATGCCGATTCCACCCTCTTGCGCCATCGCAATGGCCAGTCGCGCCTCGGTCACGGTGTCCATGGCCGCGCTGACGATAGGAATATTCAGCTGAATGTTTCGGGACAGGCGAGTACGGGTATCGACCTCGCTGGGGAGGACCTGTGATTTAGCCGGCACCAAGACGACGTCGTCATAGGTGAGCCCGAGCCGAATCTCCTTCTCTAACATCAGTCGCCACCCTCTCCCGGGCCTTTCGCCCGTTCCCCCTACACTCTCGTGGTTTTATCGACCTGTCCCAACTCTGCAGCGGCTTCCGCTTCTTCCTGCAAACGCTCGCTGCCTTCATCCGCCGGCATGAATTGCTGCACCCGAGTGTTTCCGCTATCAACGGCGAACACACTCCCCCGGGAATCCACCACGATGCCGTACGGGAAGTTGAATTGTCCGTCACCACCGCCGAATCCGCCCCACTGAGCGATAAAGTTGCCCTCCCGGTCGAACTTCTCGACACGATGGTTGCCGGTATCCGTGACGTACACATCGCCCTGACCATCGACGGCAATACCCCAAGGAGACCGCAACTGTCCGGCTTCCTGCGCCAATGGGCTGCTGGCGTGGCCGGCCTCCGAACTGCCGCCCCACTTGGTGAGCAACTGCGGCAACACGTTGGTGCTGGTATCGAACTTCTGCACGCGGTGATTGCCCATATCGACGACATACACCGTGCCGTCGGCCTGATCTACGGCGATCCCGCGAGGGAAATAAAATTGACCGTCGCCGTTGCCGAAACTGCCCCAGGACATGATGAACTCTCCGCTCATGTCGAACTTCTGCACTCTGAAGTTGGCGCTGTCCACGACATAGATGTATCCGCGCACCCGATCGATCGCGATACCCCATGGGGCATTAAACTGGCCTTCGCCGTTCCCTCGTGATCCGAACTTCATCAAATAGCCGCCCAGCTTCCCGTCAAACTTCTGCACGCGGTGATTATTCGTATCCACCACGTAGACATCCCCCTTGGCGTCGCAGGCAATACCCGTCGGGTTATGGAAGTTCGCATTGGCGGCGCCGAAATTTCCCCAGAGAATGATGAAATTCCCCGTGCGATCGAATTTCTGGATACGGTTGTTTCCGTTGTCCACAACAAAGATCGACCCCTGTTGATCAATGGCCAGACCATACATCGGGGCCATGAATTCGCCGCCGTGCAACAACGAGGCGCCGCGACCAGGCTTGCCCCACTTGGAGACACAAAGATAGCCGGACGTGTTGACGAGAATCGTCGCACTCGCCGGCGTGGAGATATTGTTTCCAAGATCTTTGAACCAGACGATGACGGTCTTCTGCCCGTCCCCAGGAGACAGAATGAAGGGGATCGTTGCGCCGAACTTGATCGCCGGGGGCACCTCGACCCAGCCCGGCGTTCCCGCCATCGGGGTCATTGGGTTCTCTGAGATGTAGTACGCCGCCACACCGGTATCGAGGTCGGTGGCGGAAATCGTGACGACAATTTCAGGTGAGTTCGTCATAAACGCGCCGTGGTTGATCACCGCATACGGCGTCTGCGGAGCCGTGATATCGATCAGCACCGGCGTAGCGGACACTTCATCCGACAATCCACTCTCCGTGCCGTCCTCATAGACCGCCGTCAGCGCGTAATAGTAGGCCTGATCGTTGGTCAACCCCGAGTGATTGTACGGACTGGTGACGCCCTCGATCTTGGTGCCGCCTTCTTGAGTCAGATTGGCCGAAGTATGGAAGTAGAGATTGTAGGAGACCGCCCCCGGCACATCCATCCAGCTCAAGAATGTTTCGGTATCTCCGGGCTTGATCGCCAGATTGCGGGGAATCGGGTACTCACTGACGGCTTGAGCACGTTCGCGTTCCGCCTTGCCACGGTCCAATTCTTCATCGGTCGGCACGTATTTGATGACCCGATGGTTACCGCTATCAACGACGTACACCGCCCCTTCCTTGTCCACGGCCACGCCGGAGGGAAAGTTTAACTGCCCCTCAGTCTTTCCACGATTTCCCCAGGCACAGAGGAAGGTCCCGTTTCCGTCGAACTTTTGAATGCGGTGGTTACCCTGATCGACGACGTACACATTGCCCAAGGCATCGCAGGTCACGCCCCAGGGGGCTTTGAACTGGCCGGGACCGCTTCCTTCACGGCCCCACTTGGTCAAAAAGCTTCCGCGGGTATCGAACTTCTGAATGCGATTATTCCCTTCATCGGCCACATATGTATTCCCGACGAAGTCCACGGCCACACCACGCGGGAAGAAAAAGGCTCCGTCGAAACTTCCATCTCGCCCCCACTTCAACAACGGAGTTCCATCGCCCTTAAACTTTTGAATGCGGGCGTTGTTGGTATCGGTCACGTAGATATTGCCGTCCTGATCGGTGGTCACACCCCAGGGAGCGTCGAACTTATTCATGTCGGCCCCGCGCCAGGCAAACCCGAACTTACCCCAGGCCTTCATGGGATTGCCGTCTGTGTCGAAGCGCTGCACGCGATTGTTGCCGGTATCGGCGACGTACACCTGCCCGTCCGAATTCGTGGTCAGTCCGCGCGGATAATAGAAGCCGCCTTCTGCGCTGCCGGCTTCGCCGCCCCAGCGACCAAGGAATTGTCCGTCTTTGTCGAATTTCTGGATAGAGTGATTATCGGTGTCGGCAACATAGATATTGCCGTCCTTATCTACCGCAATACCGGTCGGAGAACTGAACTCGCCGTCCTCCACGCCCTCCTGCCCGATGATCTTGGCAATGAGGTAGGGAGCCGGGATCGCCATGACTTCCTGGGATTCGGGACTCTCCCCCTTCTGAGTCACCACGGTGACGACATAGTGGTAGCACGTTCCGTTTGCCAAATCGTCATGCATGAAGGGCGATTGCGCACCTTCGATACATGTCCCCTTTTCCTTGGTCACACCGATGACGGTCTTGAAATCTTCCGCGCTGGCGATGGGACGGGTGAGTTCGGAAAATTTAATCTGCACGCCCTTGGTGGTCATGAAATACAGGTTGTAATACATGGCCTCCGGCACAGCGTCCCAGGTTATCATCACCCGGCCATTTCCGGCTTTGGCGGCCACTCCCGTCGGTGCAGGAGGCAGATCTTCCTCCTCAGCAACGGAGTCCCCGGCGCCCCATTCGCTTTGACTCCCCTCCGCCGTGAGATACCGCCGGTCAAACCGAAACATTTCGTCGAGCAGCCAGGCCTTGATCATGGTGTTCCTCGTGGTACGAGATTGGTGAAGATTGGCGGATGTTTCAATAACTTAGATCGGACAGTCTAACAAAGCGAAAAGAATGGAGTCAAGGCAAGACCAGCATGGCTTGGGGCGCGCTGGAGGCTCCCGCTTACGCCGCGGCAATAGAAACATCGAGTCGACGAGCGCGCAAGAGTCTGCGCGCTCGGACGACGAGCAGGTAGGCATCCATCCCCCCAAAGCTGGATGGACGCATTTCTTTCGAATGTCATAGGCTCTGCATTCTCGACGTTGGATAACAACACACGTCGCCCGGTAAGATGAACCAATCGGAGGTGTACCATGTGGCCAACACGACTTCTGCTCGCAACCCTCGCCGCGAGTCTACTCCTTGTTCCCAGCGTGCGCGCGGTCGAGTCAGCCCCGGTAGAAATGTGGGAATGCCCAGGGCCAGAGGGAACGATCCTCTACACCAATAAAGAGCGGCCCGATTGCCAGGCCAAGATCCTCAAAGCGCTCTCCGTTGTGCCCTCTCTACCTGATCTCCCACTCACACCTCCCAGCGGTTCAACCTATCTGCCGCCCCCGAAAGCGAAAGATTTTTCATACGACACTCCCATCGGCGCCTTGCGCAATCTCTCTCAGATACCCGAATCTGGACGCGACTGGTATGCGGGCAACGCCAGCGGCGGATCGGTCCAAGGGGAAGTTTGCAGCATGTATATGGAATGGATTCATCTAAATCAGAACAGCCGTGGCGGTCACTTCTTCGGCACCGATCCCTCGTACGGCAGCAATCCGACAGCTCGAAACTGGTACACCCCGAGCTACTCATTCTATGACAATGCCAGATACGTCACCCTGTCACAGATCTTCGGCGCGGGTTTTGTTCCAATCGGTTGCCACTAGTTGCCCACAGCCACGGCCAGTTACCGATCGTCAGACAGAAAAGGCCTTCGGGATCCCCCCCTTCACAGGAGTCTCTCGAAGGCCTTTTTATGCAAAACGACTGCGGATCGAATCTCCCGGAACTCCTCAACAGAGACTGCGAACAGCCGTCAGGATTCTTCGGCGATATCGGCGACTAAAAGGTCCCCTCCGGCCTCATTCTCCAGAACAGATGACTCTGAAGTCTGCCCCGCTTCATCTACCGGCTCAAGAAGAGCCACAGGCTCAGCCATACCTTCGGACAGGCCTTCTCCTGATGCCTCACTGCCTTGCAGCAGCGGCTCTCCATCCACTGCCACCACCTCATCAATCGGCAACATCGCCTGTTCGGATTCGCCCAACTCCTTGAACTCACGAAGCGGCGGCAACTGAGATAAATCGCGCAGCCCAAAATGCTCGAGGAAAAACTTGGTCGTCCCATACATGATCGGGCGTCCGGGCTCTTCCTTCCGGCCAACGATGCGCACGAGTTTGCGCTCCAGCAACGTCCGAATGACCCCCGATGTTTCGACTCCTCGAATCTGCTCTACCTCCGCGCGAACGATCGGTTGCTTATAGGCAATGATCGCCAGGGACTCCAGGGCCGAGCGCGAGAGCTTTGAGGGAGACTTTACCTTCTCCAACCGTTTCAGCCACGGGGCGAATTCGGCCTTGGTGACGATCCGGTAACCGCCGGCCACTTCAGCCAACTGCAGCCCGCGGCCTTCCTGCTCATAGTCCTGAGCAAGACTCGCGAGCGCCAGATCGACATCCTGCTTGGTAACCGCTCCGAGCAATGCCAAGAACCGCGTGACCGGAATAGGCTCGGCCGTCACAAAGAGCAAGGCCTCAAGGATGCCCTTCAGGGCTCGCATATCGGACAGCGCAGGATCGGCCGCCGGGGCCGACATTTCAGTGATAGCGCCTTGGCCAACCTCGGGCTCCGCCTCGACGGCATCGAGTGACGCAGTCGGCTCGTCAACCGGCTCCCGCACCTCGATCGATTCCTCAATTGCCTCCTCCACGCCGAGACTCATAGGTTCTTCCATTCAGACTCCTCCACTAGATCCCCTTCCGCAACCGCCGAGAAGGCACGCGAGACAAGAATTGCTCCAAAGGTTTCGCTCTGAAACACGCGCACGACCCTGATTCGAATCAGTTCGAGCAGGGCCAGAAATGTCACAATCACCACAAGCCGATGACTCGACTCCTCGAACAGCGCCGTAAAGGCCATGGATTCATGCAGTTCCAACGCCTCGATAATGGCGCTCATACGGGTGCGGACCGTGAGGTTGTCCGGAATAATTTCAACAAGTCGCTTGCCTGGATGGCGGGACAGGACCCCCTGCAGTGCATCGACCAGGTCAAAAAGGGAAATCTCATCGAGCAGACTCTCGTCTTTGGTGACCTCGACCGGCGGACCGGGCTCGCGCGAAAACACATCCCGCCACAAACGTTCTTTGTAGTCCAGCTGGGAAGCGGCCTCTTTGAATTGCTTATATTCGAGCAGTCGCCGGACGAGTTCCTCGCGCGGATCGGGGCCGTCCTCCTCGTCCACCGCCACCTCGTCGACCGGCAACAACATCCGTGACTTGATATGCAGCAACGTCGCCGCCATCACGAGGAATTCACCGGCCACAGCCAGGTTCAATTCCTTCATCACCGACAGATAGTCCAAATACTGCTGAGCGATCAGCGCAATCGGAATATCGTAGATGTTGATTTCGTTTTTCTTGATGAGGTGCAAAAGGAGATCGAGAGGACCTTCGAAGTTCTCGATCTTGACTTGGTAGGGCAGTTCAGGTTGGTCCATCAGGTACGAGAGGCTCCCTTGGCCAAAGTTTCAATCTTATACCAATTTATGGGGGGGCCGGGCAAGACTAAAACTATATGTTGTGGGTTCAGCCATGGCTACTTGGCCCTGATGATATAGACCAACAGCCCGAGCGCCATCACAAAAAGGACAATCGTGACCGCCTGGGAAAATGGTGCCGAGGCGGAAACCGTAGGACCCGGCACCGTTGTGCTGACACGAGCGGTTCTGGTCAGCAGCGGTGCGCGCGCGAAAGTCGCCTGCGCGAGATCATCGGCCTGTTCAAATGCGGCATCCGAAAAGTCGGCCTGTGCTCCGAACCGCGCGGAGGCAAAAGTGGCCGTACGGTCGAAGATGGCGAATAGAAAAAAGGCTTCCCGATCGAACTGAGACGAAGAGAAGTCGCACTTCGCACGGCAATGTGCGCCGGAGAATCCGGTGCCGAGGTGAAATGCCGCGCGCGAAAAATTCGCATCCTGCTCAAACACCACTTCCAGAAACTCAGTCAACCCCTGAAAGGTCGCCCCGCGAAAAATCGCCGGGCCGGAGAACATCGAGCGGTGAAATCGAGCGTGCGGACCGAAATGCGTATCCGAAAACATGGCGCCCTGTGTAAATCGATCCTGAACAAAATAACTCTCCTGACGGAAGGTCGCCTTCGATCCATCGACCAAGCCGAGAAACACGGTGCGCGAGAGGTCGACGAATCCGGCGAAATCCGTGTGCGCCAAGACCACCGGTCCGGTGATCAACAGAAACCCGCTCTTCAGCCGATTGACGATCCGTCCTTTCACCCTCGACTGCTTGATCACGAATGGCCCGCGAATGACGTGCACCTCCTCGTCATTCAGCCCCTCAAGCACTCGACGGTCCTCGGGTGCCAGGTCGCTCACCTCATGCACCCTCTGAGTCGGCAGCTCATCGAGCACCAGGTCGCCATGAATCACAACCCCCGACAAGTCCAGCCCCTTTCCCGCCACCAGCGCCCGCAGCAATTCTTGCGCGGATACGGCGCGGGCCTCCCGCTCAGCCTCAGTACAGGTATTCGGCAAATGCAGGGTGAACACGGCCGCTGCGCTTTTTGCACCCGTCTCCTCGGTACATTCCGCGCGCAGCATCCCAGGGAGCAGCACCATTCCACACACCACCGCCATTGCGGCCCAGATCGGAAATCCACAAGGTCGAGATGATCGGGGTGATGACTCCATAAACCCTCTCCGAACCAACCGAGAAACGTGTAAAGATGCGAACACTTTACTCCCCCAATGCCTTTGCTACACTTCGACTCATATGATCGCCAGGACGCCTGAGGTTCGCACCAGCAGAGGCCGACGCTTCCTATGCGCCGCCTTTGTCTGCGCCACTGCGCTATTCGCAGCGATTCCCCTCGCCGGCGCAGAATCGGTGGTCGAAGTCCCGATGCTCGCGGCGATCCAAGCGAATCACCTCGGCGTGTTCGAAGTGCTCCTGTTGCGTTGGGATCACCGGCCAAGCCCCTCTCCCATGGAGTTGCAATGGCAAGGCGGCAATATCCGGCCCGGACAGACGAACCTCAGTTTCATGATACTTGCGTTTCGATATGCGCTCGACCACACCCCACAGATTGATCATGCGGGAACGGTCAATGCCATGGGCATCGCATACGCTTCAACCGGGACAGACGGCCCGAGCGCCGGCGCAGTGATGACGGTCGGATTTGCGGCACTCTTGAAGGGGGATCATATCCGGCGAGGAATCGCCTTAACCGGTACGATTAGCAAGGACGGCACCATCGGCCCCGTGGGCGGCATCCCCGACAAGATTCGTGCGGCAGCCCGCGAGGGTTATCGTACGATCCTCATCCCCCAAGGCCAGCGGGACGATCCGCGCTGGAACCTCAACCGGCTCGCCTGGGAACTCAACGTTGAAGTCACGGAGGTCGCCACAGTCGAGGAGGCCTACCGCCTCATGACCGGAGGCACACTCGAATAAGAGTCCCGCGGTCAGTGGACCTCGCGGGCTACCCCTCCACCCCCAACCCTTCGACGATCGCCCGAAACTCCGCGTCCGTGAGACGATGCATGCCGAGACTCAGTCGCCGTGTTAATTCTGCCTGCTCCTCAATCCCCAACACCCGCTGAAGCAAGGCCTGACAATCCGGCGCATGAACCTGCCAACGCCGAAGCGGCGTGATCCGAACGAATCCATATCGGGCTTCTGTTCGCACCTCGTCCTTGAGCAATTCATCCAGGGCTTGAAACGGCTGGACAGGTGAAGCAATTGCAAATTCCGCTCGGATGCCTTCCTTCAGCACATACACCAGTCCATGGGAGTCAGGCGCCAAAAACTTCTGGAGATTGTCGCGAATCAGGGCCGTGCAGAGCCCCCAAATCCCGGCGCCAAACTGCAGCTCGGCACTCTCCTGGGAAGTCCGTTCACGAAGGGCGCCGGCGATAAACAAAAAATGGCTCATGAAATCTATAGGATCAGAATGATGGCCAGAAGCCGCGACCAGCGTAGCACCACAGCAACTGGCACGAGGCCTCTCCCCGAGACAGTCCCGGGCCTGTCGGGACGGAAGACCCCCTCAGGCTTGTCCAGTGGAGCCGTTACTGGCTAGGGAGCATGTGACACGGAGAGGCATCAACCGAGCACAACCCGGTAAGCCACGACACCAACATGGGCTAATTGTTGCGATACTCGTCTGCGTCGTCGAGGAGATCTTCCGATTTTTCCAGATAGTCCACGTCGTCGTCTTCACCATCGAGGCCGAGTTCTTCTTCGATCTCTTCCTCGATTTCTTCCGACACATCCTCAAGGTCTTCAGCCATCTCCTCTTCGTCGTCGAGGTCCAGCGGTTGAAGCTCAGGTTCCACCTTCGCCGCCTTGCTGACTTCCGGTACTGGAGGCTTCGTAGGTTTCGACTCAGGAATCACGGCCGACTGCTCGACCGGAGGTTTGACCTTGGGGGGCGCGGGCTTGGGTTTGGGCTTTGCCGCTGGCTTGACGGCTTTTGGTGCCGGCTTCACCGCTTTGGAGACGGGCTTGGCCTTAGAGGGACGCTTAGCCGTTGCGGCCGCCTTTTTGGCCACTTTTTTTGCCGGCTTGACGGCTTTCTTGGCAGCGGGCGTCCCCTTCACCGCCTTCTTGGCCTTCACAGGCTTCTTAGCCGTCACGGCCTTCTTCGGCTTCGTCGCCTTTTTCGCCGCGACTTTTTTCGGCCGCGAGGCTTTGGCAGCAACGCTTTTCTTTTTCACGATTTTCTTCGCCATTCCACGTCCTCCTCTCAGGTCTTCTGCATGGCACGTCGGTGGTAAAGCGGCCTCCATCTAGCATGAACAACCAGGTTCTTGCAACCATCCGGTACGCATGGCAGACTGTGCCAGACTGCAACGCTGTCGCGCCCCTTCACGCGTTCACATTCCTAACACCGGCGCCACCCCGTAGGCCGCCTGAATCCTTCCGTTGGGAACCTGTCTCTATGTATAATAGACGTATATTGATCCACGGGAATGACAACGCTATGAGCTGGCGACTGATTTTCTTCGTATTGGCGACAAGTACTCTGACAGCCTGGCCAACTTCTGCGACCCCGCCGGCAACGCAAGTCCTGATGGATAGCGGATCGCCCTATTATGTGCCTGCAGCGGTGACCGTCACCGCCGGCGGCGCCATCCGCTGGGAAAATCCAACGCCCACCCACCATACTGTGACCCATGATGCCTGTTTTGAAGACAGCGGCCGCTGCGCCTTCGACTCCGGTGCCGTGGAGCCCGGGGGAGCATATACGATCCCCAACCTTCCGCCCGGCCGTTATCCCTACCAATGCCGTATTCATCCCATTATGCGCGGCATGATCATCGTGACGGAGTCGCCGCTGCTTCCCTCACAGACGTAGCCGGTCCTCCTCATCGAGGTTCTTGCACGTCAACGCCGCGCTCGTGTACGCTGCGGCTTTTCGTGCGCAGGACCTAACCAAATGAAAGCTGCGGCAGCCATCCAAGAGCCCCTCACCCTGAGCGGCGACACCCTCAGCCTGATTGCCTGGCGTATTCCCGACCTCGTGGCCTACCAGCACGCCTTCGACGAATGGTGGCTGGCGCCGCTCGACGACGACTTTCCGCTCGTACGGCTCAATGCCGTCGGGATTGAAATGCTTACCTCCATGAACGGCCACATTACGGTGGGCGCGCTCCTGGAGAAGTATGGTAATAAGATCTGCGGCCCGGACGGCCAGCCTGGGGCTTGGCATCTGGCACGCTGGTCCACGCCCAATTATTCGCTCTGCTATTTCGGCACGGAGCCGCCCGGAGGCCATCGCCACAAGGCGAAATGGGACCTGCTCCTGCAACAGATCCGGGAAGGCTGGTCGGGGCAGCAGGAGTTCGAAGGTGAAGAACACCTCGAAGACTTCCATGTCCACGAGTTGAAGGAAAGCGACCTGGAGGACGGGCACTTCGATCTGATCGAAACCACCGTGTCCCACCTCTTCCGTGAGCCCTGCGAGGCCCTGGGCGGCACGACCTATGGCCGCCTGCTCATGCGCCAATTACGCCGCCTTGGCTGGTTCAAACCGAAACCCAAAGTCATTGTCGAGATCGGTGGTGGCCTGGGCTATGTCGCCCGCGAGCTAGGACAGGAGCTACTGCCGTTCGAGAAACAAGGCATTCAATACGTTTCGTTGGATGTTACGCGCCCGTTCCTGCAGCTGCAGACCAAACGCGCGAAGGCCGGCGGATGGACCGGCTCCGGCGCCCATGCCAACGGCGAGTGCCTGCCCTTTAGAGACAACTCCGTCGACCTCATCATCGATAACGAAAATATGGCCGACATGACACCGGTGAAGCTCAGCCGCAAGGAGCTTACGGAGGGCAAGGGCGAGACCGAACAACATCAGGAAGCCCTGGACTGGATCAGGCGGCTGCGCTTGCCGCTCGAAAAAGAATTGCCGGAGGAGGTGATCTTCAATCTGGGACCGATGCGATTCGTCGCCGAAGTCTGGCGAGTACTCAAGCCGGGCGGTCGGGCTTTTCTCACGGAGTTTGGCATTGAAGAGGGCTGGCCCGCCGCCGTCAAACTCCCGCATCACACGGAATACGAGGTACAGTACAGCCACCTCCGGCAAGCGGTACGGTGGCTGGGCTTTCAGGAGCGGTACCTGTCACTCCCGCAGTTTTTGCAGATCAAACCGGACACAAAAGTCCTCTGCACCGGCGCAGCCTATACGATCCAGCGCTTCTGCGAGGGACTGGGAAAGAGCTTCTCGGTGCGGGCCTATACGGAAGGCGAACTTACCAAGGCCTTGGGCGACATCCTTCCCAAACTCCAAGGTTGCCACTACCACGACATCGCCGACCCGGCCTGGTTCGGCCTCATCGACTTCAAAGTGCTGCTGCTCGAAAAGCCGGGCGGCATTCCCCAACCGACCTTCACCGAACAGAAGAGCGGCCTCCGCTGGTATTCGCAGCGGTAAGAAAAAAGGCAGGTACCGGCCTACGATGCGTGCAGCAACGCGTGGCCTCTGAAGGCCCTCGTTGGACGCGCGCAGTACAGGACAATCTGGTCACCCTGTATGAGAGCAACGAGGAGAGCACGGAAAGGAATCGTTTGATTGAAAGACGGGATGTATGATTGCAAGACCTGACCGTGAATGCCTTGCCTGGGCCATGAGCGTTTGTGGCCGTCGGCCTAACATTTGCGCTAAGCAGCCTGCCGAAGGCAGGTCCGCTTGACGAATGGTTAGGCCGCACCATGTCCTGATGCGGTCAACTCAGCTGAAAGATCGTCAATGGAAAAGACATCAACGGAATGAGACGGCTGAATGGTCTCCAGTCCTGCCAATACAGCTTTCTTATCCTCGTTACTTGTGACCAAAATCCAGTATTGTAGTTTCTCGAAGATCTCAATTACAAAACTTACATGGTCTGCAGACACCAAACCCGCCTGAACACGTTGATTGACGGTCCCCAATCGTTCACAAATGATGCTCTCTAGTGTTCGAACCTTCCAGAGAACTATCTCCGGACGAAGCAAAGTGAAGTTCCCAAAATACATGATTTTCATTCCACTGAAGTCATTTAGGAGAATGAAACCAAGTGGTCGTCCGAGCTCATTGAGGTTTCGCTCGCCTTGATCCACAAGAGGCGCAACCAATGCTCGCTTTGCCATAAGGAACGTATCTAGAAACTGGTCAACCGGGACTTGTGTTGTCGAGGATTGAGTCGTCAGTGGAATAGCTTGGTCAATTGCATCGGATGCCAGACGCTCAAAGTCTCTCGAAGCATACTTAATCGTATCGAGGCCGGCGACATTAAATGGCAATTTTTGGCTTGCACGCTGAAATGGAATAACGTATTTGTTAAAACCCAACATCAAGCCGTACTCCATGTTTACATTCGCACTTGGAATCTCCACCCCCGAGGGGGATTCGGTGTTATTCAGCAAGACAATACAGAACTGCGCCGTAATGATCTTTGAACAAATTTTAGCGCAATACGCACTCGACCTGGAGCAAGGCTGCCGCCAGCTTCCACAGGTTGAACTCCTTTTTCCTGCAATAGTTTTCGGAGCAGGGACATCTCCAGATTGCTCTCGTCGAATCCGTACGCAATGAAGCAGCTACGTGTCGAGGAGAACACATAGTCACAACGGGGCAGACCAATCACACAGTGTTCGTTCTTACGAATGGTAATATCCATCCTGATTCCTTTCCCTTTGTGAAGGCCTAGCTGTAACTCGACGTCCGAATCATTTTGGCAAAGCCAGCAGAAACAGCCCTGCGAATCTCAGGTCATGCGGAGGACAAGCGATTTCGCAAGCAGCTGTTCAGCCTCTCATCCCCACCGTGCCCCGTATTTTTTCTTGATCTCGTCGGCTCTTTTATATGCCTACGTCCCCGATAAGGACGGCAGAGGCAGGCGCAGCACATTCTCAGCGGATTTACGCTCTTCGTCAAGCAGCCGAAGATGGGAGCCCCGGAAAATACTTCCACTTCTTAAATGAGTTGAGGGTCAAGTCATGCAACCGAACATTTCTAGCGGTCGGTCCTTCGAAGACTTCTCATTCATCGTGTCCGCATGGCTAACTCCAAGACCACACCTTCCCTCAACCCCAAATCGCTGACCAGCAGACTCGACATCCCCAATGTCTCAATCACCGTTCTGAGAATGATCGCGCCGGCAGCAATGACTTCTTCTCGGCCGCGCTCCAGGCCAGGCAGGCCTTCTCGCTGCGCTTTCGACCGGCTCAGGAGCTGCGCCTCCAACTGCTTCACCCTGTGCAACGTTAGCGTGTAGTTGTGAATCCTTGCCGGTTCATAGGCAGGCAACTGCTGAGCCATTGCAGCCAGAGCCGTGATGGTTCCTGCGGTGCCGACGAACGTGACTCCTGGCGACCATGGCATCGCTGCTATTGCAGTGGTGGTTTCCTTGCGCACCCAGTCCCGCGCTCCGCGCACCTCATCTGAGGTCGGTGGATCGCCGTGCAACATGCGTTCGCACAACCGCACGACACCGATATCGATGGATCTCGCCAGCGTCGTCCGACCAGGCCGGTCCAGAATAAACTCGGTGCTCCCTCCCCCGATATCCAACGCCAGGAGATCCGTCACGCCAGGAGGCAAGCCGGACCGGATACCGAGCACCGTTCGGCGGGCTTCCTCTTCGCCGGAAATCATTTCAATTTCGAACCCGGCTTCCCGTCGAACCAAGCTTAGGAATTCTTCACGATTGCCGGCGTCGCGCACGGCGCTGGTCGCCACGGCCGTAACCGCCTCGACACGATAGCCGTCGATGACCGCGCGCCATTCCTTCAGCGTAGCCACCACCCGTGCCATGGCATCGGCACGCAACACCCGATCTCGATCCACTCCTTGGCCGAGGCGAAGGATGCGCCGGTCAGATCGCAATTCTCGCAACGGTCCGGCAGAGGTCAGTTCCGCAATGAGCAAGCGACAGGTGAGGGTTCCGATATCGATACCGGCGAAAATTCGAGGAGGAGCCGTTGTCCGGTTGGCCATCGGTTGAAACTCACTGTCCTTCGACCGTGATGTCGTTCATTTCCAGCAGCAGCTTGGTGCGTTCATCCTGCAGCGTTCGCACCTGTTGCAATAGGTGGGTGATTTCAGAATCAGACAGGATACGGTCGGCCGATTCCCCCCGATCGTGCAGCGCGATCGTCCGTTCGCCGATATCAACGTGGAGATCGTCAAGCTGTTGATCCACCTTTCGCAACTCCAATCGATAACGTAGTAACTCGCCCTCTTCCAAGGCACGCGTGGCGGCTTTGGCCGTGCCGTGCCGCAATGTGACCCAGCCGGCCCGCAAATCGTGACTCAAGCGCTGCAACATTCCCATCGATCACCCCTCCGCCCAACTGGCAGCAGCTATGCCGCCTAACTCACATCTCCTAAGGCCAGCTTGCCCCGCCAGCGTCGGAACATGGCGGCCTTGAACGCCTGGTGTTGAGGCAACGTCAGACCCGGATCCTGTTCCAGCAACGCCACGGCTTCCTGCCTGGCTTGCTCCAACAATTGCGCGTCCCGCACAAGATTCGCGGCTCGAAACTCCGGCACCCCCCACTGACGCAGCCCAAGAAATTCACCCGGGCCTCTGATCCTGAGGTCTTCCTCGGCGATGACAAATCCATCGTTCGAATTCACAAGGGCAGTCAACCGTTGCTGTGCACCGGAGGCATTCTCCTCCGGACGACCGTCACGACTCACTCGCGCCCTGGCCTCCCGCGCAAGGTACGTGGCCATCAGAATACAGAGCGATTGCTGAGCTCCACGACCGACACGCCCACGCAATTGATGTAACTGCGCCAGTCCGAAACGTTCGGCATGCTCGATAACCATAACCGTGGCGTTCGGCACGTCCACCCCAACCTCAATCACGGTTGTGGCCACAAGGACCTGAATTGTCCCGGCCTTGAACGCCGCCATGGTACGTTCTTTTTCCGCGGTCGGAAGCCGGCCGTGCAGCAACCCGACCCGTGCCTGAGGAAAGATCTCGCGCTGCAGATGTTCCACACCCTGAATGGCCGCCTTGAGATCCACCTTCTCTGATTCCTCGACCAGCGGATAGACGATATACACCTGGCGCCCGGCCTTCAACTCATCCCCCACCAGCTGCCAAGTCTTGTGACGTTGCCCGTCCGTATAGAGCAATGTTCGCACCGGTTTGCGGCCCGGCGGCAACATATCGATCACTGAGACATCCAAGTCTCCATAAACGGTCATGGCCAGAGTTCTCGGAATCGGCGTCGCCGTCATCACCAGCACGTCCGGTCGATATCCTTTCTCCAGCAACGTCTTCCGTTGCAGGACGCCGAACTTGTGCTGTTCATCGACAATCACCAGGCCAAGCCTCGCAAATCGAACCTTCTTTTGAATCAATGCATGGGTGCCGATCGCGACCTGCGCAGCGCCGGACTCCAACTGCTTCAGCGTTTCGTTTCGGTCTTTGGCCTTACCGCCGCTGGTCAGAAGCACTGCCTTCAATCCCACGGCCTCTAATAAGGGGGCGAGATTCAGATGGTGCTGTTCCGCCAGAATTTCGGTAGGGACCATCAACGCCGTCTGGCAGCCCGATCCACAAGCCATCACCAGGGCATGCAGCGCCACCACGGTTTTCCCGGACCCGACGTCCCCCTGCACCAGGCGATTCATCGGCCGCGAACTCACCATATCGGCTTGAATCTCGTGAAACACGCGTTCCTGCGCGGAGGTCAGCGTAAAGGGAAGGACCTTTGCCAGTTGCTTCAACTGCGACACATGAGGGTTGAACCGAAATGCTTTGGGCTCTTCCTTCATCTCCCGCTGGCGAAGCACTATGGCTGCCTGGAGCAGCAGCAGTTCTTCGAATACCAACCGGCGGTGGGCAGACGTCACTCCCTGATCCAGAGCGGTCAGATCCGTCTTCGGCAGAGGAAAATGCACCTGCTGAATCGCCTCGCCGATAGGCGGTAGCCGATGGCGCGCACGAACGGATAGAGGCAGTACCTCCTCCATGTCAGCCCCATACTCCGCGAGTAACCCCTGCATCAAGATCCGCATCTGGCGCGATGTCCACCCCTTGGTCTCATGGTAGATCGCAACGATGCGCCCCACATGGAGTAACTCATCCTCGCCGCCGCCCAGAACCTCAAATTGCGTCGCTTCCAACCGCACTTCGGGCCACCCACCCCGACCGGCCGCCACACGCCCGGTCATCATGACCCGCAGACCTTCCTTCAACACATCTTCCAAGTATGGTTGATTAAAAAACACCGCGTGCACAGTCCCCGTTGCGTCCTGAACCGCCACATCGAGAATCGACAGCCGGCGAACGCGCGCACGCGTTGCCTCTGTCCGAGTGATCACGCCGCAAACGCTCCGTGTAGCCCCCGGCACAAGCTCGGCCACCGGCGTGATGACCGAACGATCTTCATAACGCCAGGGCAACGTCCACAAGGCCTGCTCGACTGTGTGTGCGCCCAGCCGCTCCAGCAAGAGGGTTCGTTTGGGACCCACTCCTTTGGCATATTGAATCGATAGTTCCCACAGCGGTCGAGCAGGACTGGACCGAACCGGTGGAGGGTGTACTTGGTTCTCCTTCGAAGGCCCAGCCGGCTGACTCACCGCTCGTGCGTCCCCTTGCAGGCGGCTGAGCAACGCCAGCGCTTTCGTGAGCCGATCCTGTTGTTCGATGCGTGTGAGTCGTGTGTGGAAGTCGACAAACAGGTTGCGCAGCGAGAGCAGGTCCATCTCCATCGCTCGAGGATAGACTCGCTCCCCGAGAGTGTTAATCACCTGTTCCGACACAAAACGGTCAAGATTCCTGACCGTCGGGAGATGGGCATAGGCATCGCGACAAGCAAATTGAATCGGTCTGGTTACACGATGCAGGAAGGCTTGGAACGGATCGTGAGAGTCGGCGGATTCAGGACGTGGCATCCTGGAGCGGGATCGTACCACAGCCACCTTGGCGGCTCAACGAGGGGACTCTTGCCGAATGATAGTCAGCGGACAGACCCGGGCTGCTTTTTCAACTTTCCTTTGTCCGCTCTCGGCTCGGTGGTACAGTGAATTCGCGTAGGATTCACGGAAGGACACCTATGTATCGACGCAATATCAAACATATTCTCGGGCCTCTCGCCGTGTTGATCGGTATCTTTATTTTCTATCAAACCTGGCTGAAGCCTCACTATTTCCACGATACACCGGCGCCACCCCCGCAGGTCATCGTCGAGGAGAGCAACCCTGCGTCGAACGCTCCTGTGGCCCCATCTCAGGAGCGTACCGCCCCGGAGATCAAACGGTCGAGGACCATCGATCCCGTGAGCATTCCAGTTCCGAGACATTCCGAACTGCTCGGAGCCATTCACGAAGAACTCGAGAAACACAATATTGCCTTAGCAGAGACGAAACTGGAGGAACTGCCGTCGTCGATCCTGTCGGAATCGGCCACCAAGCGGCATGTTGCCATCCTGTGGAATAATCTCGGAATCCTCCAAGAAAGAAGCGGGGGGACCGAAGTTTCCGTGAAGGCGTTTAAGAAAGCCGTCGCGCTGGATCCTCAAAATTCGATTGCCCACCTTAATCTCGCCCATGCCTACTGGGGGCTGCGGGACCCCGCACTCACGGAAGATTTCCTCCGGAGAGTTGTGGCCCTGTCTCCCGATGAACCGTTCCCCCATGTTGCCTTGGCAGACTTGCTACAGGAGAAGGATCACCTCCCGGAGGCCGGCAAACACCTCACCCAGGCCAAGGAGCGAATTAAGAAAGACCCCGGTCTTCAGTCTTACCTGAAGGCAGTCACGACGAAAGTGCATCGCGCCGAGAAAGTTGAAGATAAATTCTCGACGCACAGCAGCATCCACTTCACCGTCAAGTACGACGGAGGTGACGACCCGGACACCTGGACGACTGTGCTGGATATTCTCGAAGAAGCCTATCGGGAAATCGGTCAGAAATTCAATTTTTTCCCGTCAAAGCCGATCATCGTCGTCTTGCACACAAAAAATCAGTTTCAAGGCGCCACGGGGAGCCCCGGTTGGGCGGATGGCCTGTTCGACCCCGTCCTGGGGCGCATTCAAATCCCAACCCAAGGCGCTGCAACGGATCGAGCTTGGCTCACTAGAGTGCTTCGTCACGAATTTGTACATGCCCTGATTCATGAGGAATTGGGGGCAACCGGCGGAATGATTCCAACCTGGCTGAATGAAGGCTTGGCCATGCAGCTGACCGGCGATCCCTGGGAAGAAGTGACCGGCGTCACGTCTGGTGAACACAGCCTGGTTCCTTTGACGGCGCTTGAGGGTAGTTGGGAAAGTCTGCCTGCGGAGAAGGTCGGTCTCGCTTATAGAGAGGCCAATGCCGCCACCCACTATCTCATCGAACGGTTCGGTATGCACAAGGTTCACGAGGTGCTGCTCCACCTGAGGGCCCGACAGACAATTGCCGCCGCCATGCAGGATAGGCTGCTGCTGTCCTACGATCACTTCCAGCAGCAATGGGCGGACAGCCTGGGCTCCACAGTGGTTCCGCCAAAATCCTAAGGGCTATCGCAGCTTCGTCTGATAAGCCTGACGCCCCAGCGAAGCGCTAGGATTCCAAGATGGAATGGCCTGAGGATAGGCACGAAGCTCAGGCTCGGTCGAAGGCTCCTCAATGCGATCCAGTTGCTCGAACGAATCCTCCCATAAGAGCGTTCCGGATGTGCGATCGTAGGTCCGTACAACCAAATCAAAAATATGTCCGATGGGGTCACCGACCGGCCTGACGAACAGCCCACCGAATAACACCCCTTCGACCCGGGCGCGCTTCCGAACCCCTGGAGCGAACTGATCCTGCCAAACAAGTCCACCCGTGAAAGGATTTACGGCGCGAACCGAGAAGAGGATCTGAAGCGGAGTGGTGCTGGAGACCGATACCTTTTGGACCGATGTACCGCTCGGTATGATCGTCGCGCTGGCTCTCGTCGGGCCACCTTCCCCCACTTTGAGCAAATTCAACTGCCCTTCCCAGAGAAACCTTCCCGTTTCTGCGTCATACACTCTCAACATGAAGGCTGATTTCCCTTTGGAGTCAGTTCCAATGCCACCGGCAAAAATGCGCCCTCTATTACCATCATGTTCGGCGGCGCCCTCTTCCTTCACGTTCACATCGAACGAATCCTCCGACAGGATGGCGCCTGACGGCGCTTCGTACGTCCGGACAGTAATCATTGAGAACCCGGCCGCCTGAAAACCAAACCCTGCCGCCAACACGTCTGAATGATCGGCAGGCGCTTGGGCCATGACCTTCCCGTCAAATCCAGGAGTAGCTACTCTTCCGGGAGATATATGGGAGGGGGCGGCTGAAGCAAGACTGGAAATAAGCACAAGCACACTCGTTGCCCACAAGGCCAACGCCAACCGTCGCTCCGTTGGTAGACGACCGAACCCTCTCGACCTTCTGCTTGATCGCGTCCCAAGAAACCACCCAGCAATGCTCGCTGAAATTACATATAGGGCCACGTGTACCTCCCTGTCAGAGGCGGATTTTCACTCGAATACTCACACGCGGTAAATCACACAGCAGTCCTGGCTGGCCCCTCAAAGGTTGGGCACACAATCGCATCTTGAGGTGAGCTTGGACTTGCAAAGACAAGAAGATCCCTACGAGAGCGGCCAAGATGGTCTGCATTGGAATAGGAGCCGGGCTAGGACAACTTGCGGTGGGCGAACGCGACAGTTATAGTGCCGCTATGAAAGCCTTTCGTCCGGTCATCGCCCTTCTCGTCGCTCTGATCGTGCTGGAAGGTATCCTCTATAGGACGGGATCAACCGCTTCGCTTTCAACAATCCGAGAGGGAGTATTATTAGGATTTCTTTTCGGTTTTCCGACACTGTTGGTCGGCGGGCTTCTCGTGATCCGTCAGCACTGGGTCGTAATGGCAACCGTCATGTACGGTACTATTGCCTTGGCGCTCGATCTCGCAACCATTGTCCAGGAAGCAAGTAAGGCGTCCCCTCGCCCGCTCTTCCTGGCACTCACACTTGGAAGCAGCCTCATCAACTTCCTCCTTATCATCCTCGGAGGCCGTTGCGCGCTTTCCCTCCGGCCGAACGAAAGGCCTCCAGCAGCCCCCCATCCAAATCTTCAGTTCCCCCCTTCATCCTAACCGGTCTGATCTTTACGAACCCCGCAGTTCGAAGCCACTCGGCTGTTTCACTGAATGAATAGGTATTTCAAGCAGGTGTAACCAGCAGCATGCTCACGGCGAATAGCCTGGCTTCTTCGAGATAGAGGACTTCTCGGTCGTGAAGAAATGAATCCTGAATGATCAGTCGTCCGCCGGGGATAATGCTGAACATAATTGCCGAAACAGAGCTTGGCTCAATTGAAAGCCTGAGCCAGCTTCGGATCGACCAGTTCCCCGACCTCATGGCGGTAAACAGCTTCAGCTCAGGCGGTGACAATCGCACGCGGCAATCGGTGGCAGCCAGGACGCAACGAAAGGTTTCAATGCTGTTGATGGGAGGCGTGTCACGAGGTAACCCGGCTGAATTGTCTCGTGCTATGGCTGAAGCGTGAATAGATTCTGGCACCAGCGCACGACAGTCAGGACATCATCAAACCGATCAAAGTCGACTGCCTTGCGGAACGTGATGGCGACATATTCATCGTTCATATCGGTCTGTTCGACGAAGCCCGCCTTCAGGAGAGCAGGACGTTTCTTGGACACCGCAGGACCCAGAAAATATTTGGCCTGTTTCGCCACTTCATCGGTACCCAGGTCTTCGGTTGTCCCATCGCACATCAGGCTCTTCACATCGTCCATGGCGATTCCGTGCTGACAGAGGAGTTGTCCATCCGACCGCACCTCCAACAGCCATCCATCATCCCCCAAATCGAGCGTCAGGGCTCCACCTGGCTCCAGCTCATAAAATTGCGGCACCGTGCTCACCAGCCGTGCTCGAGCCTGTTCCCATGATGGAAGGGCGAGGGTAGTCATGCGCGTGACTCCCGAGGCTGGAGAGTCGGGTCTTCGGCGTCTAAACGAGCGCGAAGCCGTTCGAGGCGGGTCACATTCTCGGCTAATTTAGGGAGATCGTACTTCCGGTCCATACGCACCACCTGCTCCAGCAACTGCACGGCCATCTGCAATTGGCCTAGGTCCTCATAACATTGCGCCAAGACGTAACGCGCTCCGCCTGTGCGGAGTTCATCTCGGCTGCGCTCCGCGATTGATTGACTGGTATGGCAACAAGCGATGGCATCATCATAGCGCTTTTGGATTGCAAAGGTCCGTCCCATCATCCGCCAGGCATCAGCAACGCCTCCTTGATTATTGAGACGTCGCATGAGCACCAGAGACTGCTCATAGTACCGTAGCGCCTCTTCGAACTGGCCTGTTTCACGCGCCACCAGACCGAGGTCGGAAAAGAGCACCGCCTTTCCCAGTTCGTCATGTACCCGCGTCATGATATCGAGCGCCTCAAGGTAATAGGCTCTCGCACGATCCCACTCCCCGGCGTCGGCGCGGAGATTCCCGAGATTGGCCAGAGTCGTCCCAATGCCCTTCTCGTCCCCCAAAACCTTCTGCAACTCCAGCACTTCCTGGTAGTAGCTCTGAGCCGACTCACGGCGACCACTAACCGCGCAAATATTGCCGAGATTACCCAAGGTCGCGCTCAAAGCGCGATGATCACCGGTCAAGCGATCACATTCCAGGGCCTTTGCATAACAGGCGTAGGCATCTGTATAGTGCCCGCGCGCAAAATGCTCGTTGCCCTGACGGTTAAGTTCCTCTGAGAGTCCGTTTCGAAGGGCCATTGTTCCCTACGTCTGAAGCGCCTGCTCAACAGCCTGTTTAGCTCCGAATACGATGCTAACGCCATCGCCCACAAGAATCGAGTCGAAGTTATATTTCAACAATCGCCGGAGCCCGTCTCTGGCCTTCGTGATATCGCCATATTTTCCCGGATCCAGGAGGCTCAAGCTTCCCGCCGGTTTGCCTATTAACGCATCGCCGACGATCAACACGCCCTTCCCCTGCTGAATGTACAACGCCGACTCACCAGGAGATTTTTGATCATTCAAACGAATGACCCAAATACCGCCGGGCAACAACTCGCCATCCTTGAATGTCTTGGACGGCGCCACATTCATCTGCGCGACATCGGCTTCAGGCACCTGTAGCTGGCAACGAAAGTCGGCCTGGTACGAGGCCGCCTCACGGACATGGTCACGGTTAGTGACAATGATGTAATCCAAGGCGCCCTGGCGTCGAACAAATGTGTGAGCCTCGGCGGTCATCGGCGGCGGATCAACCAGAATCTTATGCTCTCCCACACTGAGAAATAGCCCGTTAAAATCGAGCTGCTTGTCTTCTGAAAACCAGGACCATTGCCAAATGCCGGGAAGGAGTTGCTTCACAGATATCGCCTCACGTGGATGAGATTACAACGCTGCCACCGCATCCTGGAGGGTCTTCGTGACCTTCGCGCAGATGCCAGCGTCGCTGGGAAGATCGATGATATCGTCTTCCGAGAGGGTAATGAACTTCCGATTCGGCCCCTTCGTGAGGGAAATAAGGAACATGCTGTTTGTTGGCTTCGTCGGAATCACCACCTGAACGGTCTGATCAATACCCTGCACGACTTCCAGAAACTTCTGCTTTCCCTCTTCCCATTCGTCCATGAATGATCCTCTTTTCCTGCTACATGGCTCCTGCGCCGGCTGGAGTCGAAGCTGTCAACAGCTTTTCCACTTCCTGGATGATGACCTCGGCACCTGCCAATTCCATATTGCCCACCCGCTGCCACCTGATCACACCACGCTGATCGATGACATACACATTGGGAATGAATTTCCCGCCTCCATACAGTTTGTCGGTGGTCTTATTCGGATCGAGCAAATAGGGGTAGGTGACCTTCACGGGAAAGGCACTCAAGAATTCGCCTACGCCCCGTTTGGAATCCCCCGACGAATTGACTCCGACGACGGCCACATTTTTCCCGGCCATCGCCTCGTGGACCTTTTGCAGATTGGTCCCTTGGGTCATGCAGGGGTCACAAATATGAAACAGCCCGAGGACAACCACTTTCCCCTTTAACTGCTCAAGCGAAACCGCATCGCCTGTTACGGACGTCAACGAGAAGGCCGGCGCCGGCTCTCCGACTTTAAAAAATCCAGCGGCGGCTACATGGTGAACAGCCCACAGATGCACCAATACGATCGCAATTGCTATGAGAACTCGCTTCATCAGAGCCTCCTTCCTGAAACCAAGCCAACGATGGAAGCCAATACTTCCTCTAGCTGGTTTGCAGCAGCCAAGCATCACTGCTGGTGATGCAGGCATCCTAGCATGCGTTTTTTTTCGGGGGCAACCACTTAGGGAGGCAGGACATTTATCTATTGACGAAGGAGAAACGTTTCATGGCGGGAAGCCTACGATCAGCCGGAGCTCTGCAACCATCGCACGACTGCTTCACGCATCCGGACAGAAAAAAGGCATTTAGCGATAATCCGATGAAACGGTTTCAAACAAATGGCCAGCATACGAAGTCGTCGTTGAAACCGGAACCAGGGCAACGAACGGGTGAGCACCTCTGCTTCCGAACGACAAAACGCGACCCCCAGTCTCCACCGCTCAAACCAGGAATCTTTGAGAGTCATGTATAGAGCGTCTGCAGAATCTTCATCAATCCCATGACGAGGATTCTTCAGCAGTTGCTTAGGCATCTTTCGAACGAGGATGGGGATGTCTGCATCTGCCTCTATCTCCTGAAGTATCGTCCGTGGGACGGCGGTATCGAAGAGGCTGTGAGCCATCGCCAGGCCGAGCAGGACCAACCGTCGACATCCCCACTCGCCCGCCTGAAACAGCACACGACTCCAATCTAACGCCGGCCGCCGACGCACGAGCTCCGCCACATCGCAGACCCACTTCAACTGCTCCCAGGCATGTTTTGACCCATGCACGCAAAGAAGAATCAACAGATCCTCAGGGCAGAGGCCCATCACCGATTTTGTTGGTAAATGAACAGGTTTCAGTCTTCCCCAAAACACGCTCCGATCAAGGCGGAATCCGAAATGCCGGCGAGCCATCATCCACTGAAGATCGACCGCAACAATGCCGTTTCGCCTCTGGAAAAAGTGGTACGGCTCCCCTGACTCCTCCCCGCCCCCCATGTCCTGGCTGGTCAGTTGATACCCCTGAGACCATAAGACTTTCCGAGCTTGAGGAATCGCTCCTTGCTCAACAATCAAATCAATATCCGCACATTCCCGTAAACCCAGATCGCCATACGCCGTCTGTGCAAGAGTGACGCCTTTAAAGGGAATCGCCGTTACCCCCTTTGCCGCCAACGCCTCCAGTAAGGTCACGAGTTCTTTAGCCAACAAGCTATTCAAAAGAGCGTTCGCTTGATCATGCCGACGAAAAGATTCGTGAATGGAAGAAGGTAGGGCAGCCGGACAAATCGTGACCAGATTGCGATACACCAGTGGCGCCACACCATGGGTTCTGGACAGCTTCCACACCAGCTCCCAGTCAATTCCATCACAGGCCAGATCTGCTACTTCGACTCGAATAAACTCATTCACCGTCGTTCGCGCACAGAGTGCAAGTAATCGTCCCTCCGCATGCATGAGGGCCGAACCTGGCGCCGGCGTCATCCCCTTTCGAGAAATACCTCCCAGACCAGAAGAGTTCCATTGTGCGACGGTGGACCTAGGACGCTGTCCCATGTCAGTTCTCTCTCCTTGCTTGCCGCTTCTCCAAAAGAGGCGTTACCAGCCATGGCAACTCCAGGACATCGCGTCCGAAGTGGAGTCGATAACAGTCCGTTTGCTCGACCAGACGAACAAGTGCTTGAAACTCCCGGCGCGCCACCTCCGTGTCATACACGAGCAACGAATGCGGAAGGATCATTTCCAATGCCACCTTCTTGGACAAGGGCTCCAGGCAACTGTGCGAGGAATCGACCACCTCTGGAAAGAGAATCACGCTTGGTTCGCAAGGCTGGCCTAATGGCCCCGGATATATATCCTCAGCATGGAAATAGCGCTTGGGGACACCTGCACGAAGCAGAGATGGCGGGGCCTCTCGCAGTTCGGGAAAGAACGATACGGTGTGATCGGTCACATTGATCTTGAGCGGATACGGGAGGATTTCCACACGCGTGCCGCTGACCCGAAAGAACGGGTGATCGTCGGAGAGGTAACGATACCCTGCTCGCAGCAGGGATAGGAAGGTGGTGGTTTTCCCCCGCCCACTGAAACCAGGTATGAGCACGCCCTGCCCCTTATGCTCCAGGGCGGTGGCATGAAACGTATACACTCCACGCCGTTTCAGAAGTTCCGTCATGGCGAAATGGACAAAACTCACACGAATATCCGGCGCCATTGCCTCCGGCCTCACCAGATAGCCATGGGCAGATTGCGAGGCCCCCTCGATGACGACCAAGCCTTCTCCATGAAAATCGGCAATCAATAGGTCGTTGTCTGAATATATGTCGCATGCCCATGTTGTCTCCCAATCAGGACCGATTGCGAGGCCAGAGCCGCCATACAACAACCTCGCTGTACCGGGAAGCCGGACCGGAACATCTCCGCGCCGTTCGATCGCATCAAACTCCATCCGCATCGGCTGAGCCGCAACGGTATCGCGCTGAAAGTGATGGAGTAACACCTCAACGGAATGGGCCAACTCGGACGAATTGGTGGTGAATTTCATCTCTATGCCATGGACGGAGAGTAGAAGTTCCTTAAGTGACGACGCCATGAACATTACCGCTTCTCCTTTCAACCTTCTGCCTGTCGTCACTACCATACAGGTATAGGGTGAGCTGGCCGGTCTACTTAACCGGCCAGCTCCATGACTCTCACAGGAGCGCCTGACATGTTATGCGGGTGTTCGATCCAGCACGCGGGACAACTGAATGGCCGTCACGTCGCGCAGCAACTCGTGTTTCACGAGCGCAGGCTTGACGTATTCGGGTTTTATCTGTCGCTCCATTCTCCCTCACCTCCTTTCTGTGTGAAGTAATCCTTCCTGCTCCAAAAGCACGATCAACTCCAACATATCGTCCTGAGCCTGCTGTTCAGGCACGTCAAACCTGGCACAGATTGTTGAGTGAATCTGCCGTAGCGACTGCTCCCCTCTGCACAAATCCCAGATGGTTGATCCGGCGACATTGAGCGTGTAGTAGCGGCCGGAGCTCAGATTCAACAGCACACTTTCACCATCAAGAACCGTGCTGTGGACATGTTCATCCTGCCTGGGAAACACTTCGGACAATTCGAGATGACGCTCACTCCACAAATGCACAGTGGCAGGCATAGTGCTACTCCTGGTCAGATTGCTGAGAACATGCGACTGCTCTGATACCATCATTCGCTCCCCAACCGATTGTTCCGCAAAGTCACGGTCTCCCCACAAGCAAATCGTGCACATCACTGCAACACAAGGGCGAAACTATCGTCACCACGCTCGTTTCGCCATTCCCAGTGAGATTGGGATCCACCTCCCTTTGGGGGGAGCCGGTTTTTTTTCATGGAACACAGATGAAAAGGGCGTACGGCTGGGGAGCTGATGGGTTTTAAAATTCGCCCAGGCCAGCCAGGTCCAGCCGACCGCAAAAGAACGGTCATGTGCAGAGAAGGTCTCAGGAGATGCGAGAAGATCGAGTACTTGAAGAAACCAGGGATTCGGGGAAGCTGACCGTCACGGTAAACGATTGCCAGTAGGAGGACGGCTCAAGAAACACATGACCATCCAGCACCAGCCATGCGTGTCCTTCCAGCTGCTGATTGAGCATCATCACTCCGCATTTGAATTGAACGGGGAGGCCGGCACGGCGGGCGAAAAAGAACAGCGCTAACGCTCGGGGGAAACAGTTTCCCTTCAGATTGTATGGAAACAGCGCGAGCCATCGATCCACGTAATAGGCCACATCTTCCATCGTGCGCTCATCCGGATCACCTGACATCTCGCACAATAACCAGCCGAGCAATCGCCTGAGACTCGTCAAGCGGGACGCGATGCGGACCCCAACGACCACAACACCAGTGGTAACGATCACTCGATATTTCCGGACCAGCGACATGCCAATCAGTCTAGCAAGGCGCAGGAGGAAGTCCAGACGATCCTAAGAACCGCCGATGACAAGGAGGTCAGCGTGGAGCTTCAAAGAGCCCGAGTTGGAGTTCTTCTGCCCGGGTAAAGGAGATGGGATATTGTTCGGTAAAGCAGGCATCGCAGTACTGCCCCGGCGAGCCGGGAGCCGCCTTCACCATGCCGTCCAGGCTCAAATAGGCAAGGCTATCCGCGGTGATGTATTTGCGAATCTCTTCGGTGGTGTGGCTGGACGCGATCAATTCCTTCTTGGTCGGGGTATCGATGCCATAGAAACAGGGCGACACGATCGGCGGAGAACTAATGCGCATATGCACTTCTTTGGCTCCGGCATGACGCAGCATCTTAACGATTTTTCGGCTCGTCGTTCCCCGGACTAACGAATCGTCTACGACGACGACGCGTTTCCCTTCGAGCACTTCGGGAACGGCATTGAGCTTCACCTTCACCCCGAAGTGACGAATTGACTGCTCCGGCTCGATGAAGGTGCGACCCACATAATGATTCCGGATCAGTCCGGTTTCAAAGGGAAATCCCGACCCTTCCGAGTAACCCAACGCCGCTGGCACCCCGGAATCCGGAACAGGAATCACAATGTCCGCATCAACCCGCGATTCTTGCGCCAATTGCCGTCCGAATGCCTTCCGGATGGAATAGACGGCTTTGCCTCCAAAAATGCGGCTATCAGGACGGGCAAAGTAGACATATTCAAACACACACATAGCCGGCTTGGTTTGAGCGAATGGCTTATAACTGGTCACGCCCTGATGATCCAGTACCACCAGCTCTCCCGGTTCGATCTCCCTTACATATTCGGCATCCAACAGATCGAACGCGCAACTTTCGGAGGCCACTATCCAGGCGTCACGAAACCGTCCCAGGCACAGGGGGCGGAATCCATGAGGATCGCGCGCGGCGACAATGCCCTGATCGGTCATCAGAACCACCGAAAATGCGCCGCGAACCTGAGTGAGCGAATCGATGACCCGGTCCAGCAGCGTATCCGCCCGCGAATGAGCGATGAGATGGATGATGACTTCCGTGTCGGACGTCGATTGAAAAATAGCACCGTAGGCTTCCAGTTCACTGCGAAGCATGGTGGCATTGATCAAATTCCCGTTGTGCGCCACGGCCAGGTTACCGAAGGCGAAATTGACGCTCAAGGGCTGCACATTCTTGAGGCCCGCCCCACCCGCGGTGGAATAGCGGTTGTGGCCGATCGCCATCGTGCCGGGCAGACGTGCCAAGGCCTGTTGCGAAAAAATGTCTGCGACGAGGCCCTGCCCCTTTTCGACATAGAACTGTTCGCCGTCATTCGAGACAATGCCGGAAGCTTCCTGTCCGCGATGTTGCAGCGCGTAAAGACCGAGATAGGCGAGGTTCGCGGCTTCTTTATGGCCGTAAATACCGAACACGGCACATTCGTCGTGGAACTTATCGGGAGAAATCAGCGGGAGTTCGTTGGCCATGACGTTCGTATCCTAGTCCTGACCTAATGCACGAGGGATCGCCGATCCCCAATGGTCATACAGTGCGGTCAACTCGAGATCGATGTTGCAGCCAGACGCCCGCTGATCACCGTCTACTTGAATCACCAGCCGGTCACCTCCGACGGTACCGATCCGAGCGGCATGAACACCGGCATCCCGGGCCGCATCCAAGACCCGCTCGGCCAGCTCCGCTTTCACGGAGAGCAGAATTCGCGATTGGCTTTCCCCAAAAAGTAATGCGTCTCGACGAAGACCGTCAAGCGGCAATTGTACCACAGCCCCCAGTCGTTGAGCTGAACCCGAAATGCAACACTCCGTCAGCGCCACCGCCAATCCGCCATCGGAACAGTCATGGGCCGACAACACCAACCCCTCGCGGATGAGTCGAATCGTGCAAGCCTGCACGGCCTTTTCGGTATCCAGACTCAGCAAAGGCGGCGAACCCTGCTCCCGATGGTGCAACACCTTTAAGTATTCCGTTCCACCGAGATCTTCACGGGTCTGGCCTAGGAGAATGATCGCATCGCCGCGTCCCTTGAACCACTGCGTCACGGCACGATCGGCGTCTTCGATCAACCCGACCATCCCGATCATCGGCGTGGGGTAAATCGACAGGTCGTTCGTCTCATTGTACAAACTCACGTTGCCGCTCACGATAGGCACATTCAACGCCTCGCACGCATCCTTGAGCCCTTCAATCGCGAGCACGAACTGCCACATGACCTCAGGCCGTTGCGGATTGCCGAAATTCAGGCAGTCGGTCACGCCGATCGGCTCAGCTCCCGAGCAGGCCAGGTTTCGCGCACATTCCGCAATGGCAATCTTGGCGCCCTCATAAGGATTCAGGAGACAATAGCGTCCGTTACAATCGACGGACAACGCCAACGCCTTATTCGTCCCCTTCACCCGCAACACCGCCGCATCCGATCCTGGACGCACCATCGTATTCGTTCGCACCATGTGGTCATACTGCTCGTAAACCCACCGCTTACTGGCAATGGTCGGCGAATCAAGGAGCGCGAGCAATGCGGCATTGGCGTCTTTGACATCAGGCAGCGCATCGTGATTCAACGCCTGCAACATCTCCTGATAGGCAGGCGGCGAACTCGGCCGATCATACCGGGGCCCCTCGTCGGCCAGAGCCTTGGCTGGAATCTCGGCAACCACTTGGCCATTCTCTTTGAGGACGACCTTGCCCGTATCCGTCACCCGGCCGATCACTGCCACATCCAGATCCCACTTACGGCAGATCTTAATCACTTCATCTTCACGACCGGCCTTCGCCACCATCAACATCCGTTCCTGGGATTCCGAGAGCATGATCTCGTAGGGCGTCATCCCCGGTTCTCGGCGCGGTACATCTGCCAATTCCAACTCCACACCCGTGCCTTCACGCGAAGCCATTTCGCAGGCCGAACTCGTCAAACCGGCAGCCCCCATGTCTTGAATGCCGACCAGGCAATCACCGGCCATCAGTTCCAAACAGGCTTCGAGCAATAGCTTCTCAGTAAACGGGTCACCGACCTGTACGGTCGGACGCTTCTGAGCGGCTTGTTCATCGAACGAGTCCGAGGCCATCGTCGCGCCGTGAATCCCGTCGCGCCCGGTCTTCGAACCGAAATAGATTACCGGGTTGCCGATGCCGGCCGCCTTACCCAGAAAAATCTTATCCTTCTTGGCAATGCCCAGACAGAACACATTCACCAGAGGATTCAGGGCATAGATGTCGTTGAAGACAATCTCCCCGCCGACGGTCGGCACCCCCATGCAGTTGCCGTAACCGGCAATGCCCGACACCACACCCTTGAGCAGATGGCGGGTATTCGCATTGTCCAATCCGCCGAATCTTAGCGAGTTCAACAACGCAATCGGCCGGGCACCCATCGTAAAAATATCGCGCAGAATTCCACCTACTCCCGTCGCCGCACCCTGGTAGGGCTCGATGAAAGAAGGATGGTTGTGAGACTCCATCTTGAACACCGCGCACAGACCATCCCCGATATCCACAGCGCCGGCATTTTCGCCGGGCCCCTGAACCACACGCGGCCCCGTCGTCGGCAACTTCTTCAGGTGGATGCGGGAGCTCTTGTAGGAACAATGTTCGCTCCACATGGCCGAAAACATACCCAATTCGGTCCAGTTGGGTTCTCGCCCCAGGATCTCCAGGATCTTCTTATATTCGTCATCGCTCAGCTTATGCTGTTCAAGGATGGCTTTGGTAATAACCAGTGCGTTCATGAATGACACATTCTCAATCGTGGGGGGTTACCGACAGTTCCGGTATCGCTGCTCACGCGATCCGACCGTCATACTCCAATCAACTTGGATTGCAATTCAGGCTTACCGAACGAGCTCAACATCGACTGAAAGATCAGCCGGCCATCTTCATTGCCCAATATCGCTTCCGCACTGCGCTCGGGATGCGGCATCATGCCCAGCACATTTCCATCCGCATTCATGATTCCGGCGATGTTATCCAGCGAACCGTTCGGGTTCGCATCGGGCGTCACCTTGCCGTCTGCCGTGCAGTAGCGAAAGATCACTTGTGCATTGGCTTTGATGCCGCCGAGGGTGACCGGGTCGGTGTAATAGTTGCCGTCGGCATGCGCGATGGGAATCTTCAACACCTGGCCGGATTCGCATTGATTCGTAAATCGAGTCGCCGCGTTTTCTACCTTCACGTAGACGTCTTTGCAGATAAAATTGAGCGAGGTGTTGCGCAACATCACACCCGGCAACAAACCCGCTTCCAGAAGAATCTGAAACCCGTTGCAGATGCCGATGACCAGGCCACCCTTATTCGCAAAGGCCTTCACGGCTCCCATCACCGGAGAAAACCGCGCGATGGCGCCAGTCCGCAAATAATCCCCGTAGGAAAACCCGCCCGGCAGCACGATCGCATCCAGGCCTGCGAGCAGAGTTTCCTTATGCCAGATCATTTCCACGTACTGGCCGAGCACATCCTTAAAGATGTATTGGCAATCGTGATCGCAATTACTGCCGGGAAATACCACCACGCCGATTTTCATAATTCCAACGAGCTTGCGGCCCATGGCATAGGGCATGAGACTGGAACAAGGTCACGGCCTCTGCCAACAGCTATAGGCTACAAGCCATCTGCTCCTATCCGAGTTCGTACCGATAATCCTCGATCACCGTATTCGCCAGCAATTTTTCACACATCTGCTTCACCTGGGCGTCCGCCTTGGCGCGGTCCGCTTCGTTCACGTCGACTTCCATGTACTTGCCGACCCGCACGTTTCCCGCATTCTTAAACCCGAGGGAGTCCAGCGCATGTTCGATCGCCTTCCCCTGCGGATCGAGAATTCCCTGCTTCAGCGTCACATGAATCTTGGCTTTCATTGTGCTTTTCCCACTTCCTGCTGTGCTTTGCCGACCCTCTGCACGTACTTCCTGATCCAAAAGATCACGCCGATGGTCCCGAGCCCTGCCAGCGACATCAGGACAAATGCCCAACGCCAGGGGGATTCCGTGAGGTGATAGGCCATCAACGCCACCGTGGCCGCCCACACCAGAATCGCCGCCACCAGACCATAGTTCAAAAACAACTGGAGAAACCGGTTCATGCCGCCCCTATTCGCACACCCGCGTCAATACTTCCTGATACGCCTCTTCGATTTTGCCCAAATCCTTCCGGAACCGGTCCTTGTCCATCGACTCTTTGGTCGTCTGGTCCCAGAACCGGCAGGTATCGGGAGAAATTTCGTCGGCGAGGATGAGTCGATTGTGAAAGACGCCGAACTCCAACTTGAAATCGACAAGCATCATCCGGCGTTCTTTGAAGAACGGCAGCAACACGGCATTGATCTTGTGGCCTAGCTCACGCATCTCCCGCAGCACGGCCGGAGTCGCCACATTCAACAGACGCAGGTGATCGTCGTTCACAAGCGGATCGCCCAAGGCATCGTCTTTGTAATAAAACTCGATGATCGCCGGGTCGATGGCCGCGCCTTCCTTGAGGCCCAGCCGCTTCGCGAGGCTCCCCGCAACGACGTTCCGGACCACCACTTCGACCGGCACAATCGTCACTCTCTTGGTGAGCATCTCCCGGTCGCTGACGCGTTCGATGAAGTGCGTCGAAATCCCCTGCTGTTCGAGAAGCTGGAACAGCCGCTCCGACACCTTATTGTTCACCACCCCTTTATCGACGATGGTTCCGCGCTTCTGTGCATTGAAGGCCGTCGCATCGTCCTTGAAATACTGCAACACCTGGTCGGGCCGATCAGTCGTGAAAATCTTCTTGGCCTTGCCCTCATAGATCATCGTGCCTGCTGGTTCGACGGTCATCCCTCTCTCCTTCGACTACTGTGCGAACTTTTCCAGGATCTCATCCAGCGGACTCATCGTGCCCAATAGGGTCGGATGTCCGAAGCGTCGATTGTGGCGGAATTCCTTCACCTGCTGCAGCGCCCGCACCAGATTGTGAAAGTCCTCCAACTTCTCGGTTTCAAAATAGGTGATGAAATCGACGTCGTCGAGACCCGTCGAATGATACAGTTTTCGTTTCACCGTCTTCAGATAGGGAAGGGCCGCCTGCGTATGCTCTTGCATCAGGGCGGTCCGTGCTTCCTGGTCCAGTGCCCACCATTCCGCGTCCTTCTTGATAGGGATCACAATTGCGTACGGCCTGGAACCGGATTCGCCGTTCACCTGTAACTCCGTCTTCATGGATTCAGGGAAACCGGCAACATAGGTCGGCTTCTTGCTCACGCCATGAAGAAGTCCGCCTGAGGTGAGATGGCGTCCCAATCGAGTACCCATGAATGCCGAGAGAAACTGCTGTGTGTCCGACAACGTCCGGGCATGCACACGAAACATGAGATCGGCATGGTCGGATAACCCCCGGAGCAGGTAGGACTCGACCAAAATCTTGCCGGACCACTGCTCGACTAATCCCTTCACCTCCGCCACTGAAATAACACGCGACTCACCCGGGAGATCCCACCAGTCATGGTCCATCTGGAAGGTCGCAAATGTCCCGTAGACGCCGGACTCGGTCAGTAGCTTCTCGCGATCGGCTGCGGGAGCAGGCCAAACCGCGACCAGCACCAGCAAACCGGCCAACACCGCGATTCGTCCTGCCGACCGGAAGTTCATGCCCGTGACCTCCGTCGCTTTGCCGATGAAGCGCCACTCGATCCGAACACCCGGCGGAAGACTTGGTCCAGATGCCGCAGGTAATAGGCCGGATCGAAACAGGCGGTGATTTCGTGCGGCTTCAAGTGGGTTGTGATGAACGGATCGCGACCGACCAGCTCCTGAAACCCGACCCCGCCTTTCCAAGCCGTCATCGCATTGCGCTGAACCGCTTCGTACGACTCTTTGCGCTGGGCGCCCTTATCGATCAAGGCCAGCAGCAGCCGCTGCGAGTACACCAGACCTCCGGTCAGATCGAGGTTGCGTTGCATTCGCTCGGGATACACGATCAGATTCTTCACCAGGTCGGTCACGCGGGCCAACATGTAATCAACTAGAATGGTGCTGTCCGGCATGATCACCCGCTCCACCGAAGAGTGGCTGATATCGCGCTCATGCCACAGCGCCACATTCTCCAACGCGGCCAGGCTATTGCCGCGCACCAGACGCGCCAGGCCGCACAGGTTTTCCGACGCAATCGGGTTGCGCTTGTGTGGCATCGCCGATGAGCCCTTCTGTCCGACGGAGAAATATTCTTCCGCCTCCAGCACCTCCGTGCGCTGCAGATGACGAATTTCGGTGGCGATTTTTTCAATGGTCGCCGCCAACAGCGCAAGCGCCGAGGCATAGGCCGCATGCCGGTCACGCTGCACGATCTGGTTGGACACCGGATCCGACGCAAGCCCCATCTTGGCGCAGACATACTCTTCAATTTCGGGGCCTTGATGCGCAAAGGTGCCCATCGCGCCCGAAAGCTTGCCGACGGCGATATCCTTGCGGGCCGCTTCAAGGCGTGTCCGGTGCCGGCAGGCCTCCTCATACCAAATCGCTAGCTTGAACCCGAACGACACCGGCTCGCCATGAATACCGTGCGACCGCCCCACCATCACCGTATGGCGATGCTCGATCGCCCGCTTCTTCAGCACCGCGATCAGCTCGTCGAGATCCTCGAGAATCAGGTCGAGCGCTTCGGTCATCTGCACCGCCAGCGACGTGTCGACGATGTCCGAGGAGGTGAGTCCCATATGGAGGAACCGGTGTTCAGGCCCGACGGAATCCATCAGTGATTCGAGGAAGGCGATCACATCGTGTTTTGTGACCTTTTCAATGTCGGCAATGCGCGCCACATCGATCTTGGCTTTCTTGCGAATCCGGGCGCTCGTCCCGCGAGGGATCTGTCCGCCACGCTCGAACGCAGCGCAGGCCTGCAACTCCACTTCCAGCCAGATTTCATATTTATGTTGAAGGTCCCAGATGGCACTCATCTTCGGACGGGTGTATCGGTCAATCATCTCTTCCTCGTTAGTCGTCGCTCGTGAAGCGTCGTTTGTTCAGGAAAGCCGAGGGGGGCGCCCCGCGAGATACGCTTCACGCATCACCCTTCACGCTGCTGTCGCTGCCCACCACCGGCAATTCGGGAAAGGCACGCTTCCGTTCCAACCGTGCATCCGACCCGAGCAGCTTGTCGAGAATGCCGTTCACGAACTTGGAAGCCTCCTCATCGCCGAAACTCTTGGCCAGCTCGATCGCTTCATTCAGCGTGACCTTGGCCGGCACCTCCGGCACATGCAGCAATTCAAAACACCCCATGCGGAGAATATTGCGGTCGATGATCGGCATCCGGCTGACCTTCCAATTGGTCGCATACGTGCCGATCAACGCATCCAGTTCCTTCTTGTTGGCCCGGACGCCGGCGACCAATCGCTCCGCGAACACCCGCAATTCTTCGGCCAAGGGATACTGAATCCAGAAATCGTCGAGCCAGGGGCCCGCCTGACCATGGATGTCGTATTGAAAGAGAATCTGTACCGCCCGTTCGCGGGCTTGATGTCGAGAGGCCATAGTGCAACGCCGGTCAGCGTTTCGGCCTCGCTGCCGATCGCCCGGCTCGTCGTGGCTGGGGGGCCGGCTGCGGCGCGTCCCCGCTTCCTTCCTTTTTCAGCAGTCGCATCACATTGACCATTTCGATCGCCGTTTTCGCCGCATCGGCGCCGCGATTCAACTTTTCGGGGTCGGCGCGCTCAATGGCCTGCGCCACGGTTTCGGTGGTGAGGACGCCGAAAATGACGGGGATATTCGACTCCATCGACGCTTGCAGAATCCCACGACTGACTTCGGTGCTGATGTACTCAAAATGCGGCGTATCACCTCGGATCACGGCGCCGAGACAGATGACCGCATCGAATCGGCCGGATCGAGCAAGCTGGCGGGCCACAAGGGGAATTTCAAACGCGCCCGGCACCCGCACCACCTCGATCGCCTCGTCCGTCACGCCGGCCTTCGTCAGCGCCTTCACGCACTCCGTCAACAACCGGCTGGTGACAAACTTATTAAATTTGCTCGCCACGATGCCGAAGGTTAGCCCCGTTGCGTCCTGCGAACCTTTACGAAGCTTCATGGGATGAGATAACGAATCAGACGTCTCATGGACTGTGTGTGTGCCGAAGAAAGAGGGGGATCATACCTGGAAACGCCCTCAAATGGCTACACGTTTCAGGCCGTCGGCGCACGCATCTTTCCCCCGCGAGGATGACTCAGGATCGAGAGCGGCGCGCGACGCTAGACCTTCTTCAAAAGGTGGCCGAGCTTGGCCTTTTTGGTGCGGAGATATTTTTCGTTGTCGGCGCGGGGAGCGATCTCGATCGGCACCCGTTCGACCACCTTCAGGCCGTAGCCCTCAATGCCGACAATCTTGCGCGGATTGTTCGTAATCAGGCGGATTCGATGCAGCCCGAGCTGCACGAGGATCTGCGCGCCGACTCCATAGTCCCGCAGATCGGCCTTGAAACCGAGCTGCAGATTCGCTTCAACGGTATCGCTGCCGGAATCCTGCAGACCATAGGCACGAATCTTATTCAGCAGGCCGATCCCGCGCCCCTCTTGATTGAGGTAGAGCAACACACCTCGACCGTCCTTCTGAATGATCTCCATCGCCCGATGGAGTTGCTCACGACAGTCGCACCGCAACGATCCCAGCACATCCGCCGTCAGACAACCGGAATGGACCCGGACCAGCATCGGCGTCTCGGCATCCACCCGGCCCTTTACCAGCGCAATGTGGGTCGCGCCGTCGATATCGTTCTCGAACGCGATCGCTTCAAAATCGCCGAAGGTGGTAGGCAATAAGGCGCTGGCGGCTCGCCGCACGAACGTCTCACGATGCATGCGGTACTCGATCAACGCCTTGATCGTGACCATTTTCAACTTGTGCCGTTTGGCAAACTTGTTCAATTCCGGCACTCGGGCCATCGTGCCGTCTTCGTTCATGATCTCGCAGATGACGCCGGCCGGGTAGAGTCCGGCCAATCGTGCCAGGTCAACCGACCCTTCCGTCTGCCCCGCGCGTCGAAGTACCCCGCCGACTTGTGACTTGAGGGGAAAAATGTGGCCGGGGCGCGCAAGGTCGGCCGGAGTCGAACGGGGATCGATCGCGACATGAATGGTCGTGGCACGATCGGCCGCCGAAATCCCGGTGGTGATTCCTTTGCGCGCGTCGATGGAGACCGTGAACGCGGTGCCGAAGGTGGCCGTGTTCTCCGCCGCCTGCGGGGTCAGTTGTAATTCCTCGACGCGTTCCGGGGTCAGCGCCAGACAGATGAGGCCACGCGCATGTTTGGCCATGAAATTCACGGCATGTGGCGTCACCTTGCCGGCCGCCATCACGAGATCGCCCTCGTTTTCGCGATCTTCGTCATCGACGAGGATGATGAACTTCCCCTTTTTGATATCTTTAATCGCGTCTTCGATCGAATTAAACGGTGTCGCCATAGTCCCTCGATTGTGCAGGCCGGCCTGCTTCGGTGGCCCAGCTAACTCTTTTCAAACCACCCCTGTCAACGGGAAAAACTACCGGGGCTCGGGGCCGGCACGACGGCCTGCGGACGCCACCGCAGGGCCGGAGCCACCGTCATCGCCGCGGCGGCACTCACGACCGCCAATCCCACGAATCCGAACAGGAAGGTGCCCGTACTTTCCCGCAGCAATCCGAACCCGATGGGCACCAGGAACCCGCCGATCCCGCCGGCCGCGCCCACCAGGCCGGAGGCCAGACCGATGTCCTTTGGAAACCACTCGGAGACGATTTGAAAAATCACCCCGTTCCCGAACCCCATCACGGCAATCGTCGCCACCAGCAACCCTACGGCCCAGGGCAACGCCGGAAGCGACCCCGCCAGCACCGTCATCGAAACGAGTGCAACAAACACCCCGACCAGCACCGGCAGCCCGCCCCATCGATCCGCCACATATCCGCCGACCGGACGAATCAGACTTCCCGTGAACCCGCAGAGCGCGGCAATGGAACCACCGACGATCGGATCGCTCCCATACTGATCGTGCAACAATACCGGGAGAAAACTCGTCAGCCCGACGAATCCACCGAACGTGACGCCGTAAATCATACAGAGCCAATAGACCGACGGCACCCGCGCCATCGCCCAGGCCGCCTGCCACCAGGCTCCCTCTCCTTCCGCCCGCACGATCGGCTCGCTCTGCACCACAGTAGTAAAGAGACCGATCGCGATCAGAATGGGGATGGCCATGATTCCGCAGGCCCAGTGCCACCCGAGTGCCGTTTCCCATCGCGGCGCGAGCAGCAGCACCAACACGGTTCCGATATTTCCCGAGGCCACCAGGCCCAACACCAGACCTTGATGGGTCGCCGGATAGGCCCGGCTGGCCACCGGCATCGCCACCGCAAAACTCGCCCCTCCGGCACCCAGCAGGAGCGCAATGCCAAGGAGCTCCGCATAACTTCTCCCCCCGAACACCGCCCAGATGACCGCGAGCAGTTGAACGCCCAGCACCAGCAAGCCGGTCCGCTTCGTCCCATACCAATCACAGGCCCAGCCGGCGGCAATTCGCAGCACCGCGCCGCCCAGCAACGGCAGCGCCACCAACACACTCTGTTGGGTCGCGCTCAACCCGAGTTCCTGCCCGATCGCCACGGCCAAGGCTCCGAACAACAGCCACACCATGAAACTCACGGTGAGATGCACCCAGGCCCCGGCCAGGGTCGGCCAATGCCCGCTGCGCAAGGCGACCCCCAACGTGTTGAGACTCATCAACGACTTCATTCCGCGCCGGTTGCGTCCATGCCATCCGTGTAGTTTTTCAGCATCATTCCCGCACTATACGAGGCGCGATTTCAGAGACGCAAGGGACGCGCGGACAAGCCGGCCTATCACGTTGTTGCCTGACACCCGACATCTGGTATAGTCAACCCCTACCCGGACGATTCATGATGAGCGTCCTGGCTGGCGGCCCACAGTTTCGCCCCCTATGACACAGCGCAAACAGACGCACGACTCGGATTCTCACGCAGACTTGGACGAAGACGCCGACGCCATCGAACCCGAGGCCCTTGAGCCGACGGACGAAGAGGTCACGGAGGAACATGAGGCCGCCGACCACCAGCCGTCGAAGGAACCGCAGGAGGCCCCGCTCTCAACCTCCCTGGTCCCGGTCACCACGCTCCAGCAATACCTGACAGAAATCCGTCGTTATCCCTACCTGAGCAAAGAAGAAGAACTCCGGCTCTTCGAGGAATACCAGCTCCGGGGTAGCCGCGATGCGGCCATGAAGCTCATCCTCGCCAACCTGCGGGTCTCCGTCTCCATTGCCTCGGAGTACCTCCATACCGGCGCCGACCACATGGATTTGATTCAGGAAGGCAACGTCGGCCTGCTCCAGGCGATCAAAAAATTCGACCCCACGAAGAACGTCCGCTTTTATGCCTACGCGGCCTGGTGGGCGAGGGCCTACATTCTCCGGTACCTGCTGAATACCTACCGATTGATCAAAGTCGGCACGACCCAGGACCAGCGCAAGCTCTTCTACAATCTGAAGAAGGAAAAGGCCAAGCTCGAACGGGAAGGCTTCGCGCCGGACAGCAAACTCCTGGCGGATCGCCTCAACGTGCGCGAACGCGATGTCATCGAGATGGATCAGCGGCTCGGCAGCTGGGAACTGTCACTCGATCAGCCCATCGGCCAGGAGAACGATGGAACGCTCATGGATATCCTGCCTGCGCATGAGCAGCCGGCGGACGAACGACTGGCCGATACCCAACTCAAGGCGCTATTCCGCCGGAAGCTGGCCGAATTCACGAAGACCCTTGATGAGCGGGAAGAAGACATCCTGCGCAACCGCATCCTTTCCGAAACACCGTTGACCCTGGAGGACATGGGCGCCAAATACGGCATCACCAAGGAACGCACCAGGCAGTTGGAGGCGCGGATCATCAAACGCCTCCGCGACTACATCAAGAAGGATGTCAAAGACTTTGACCGCCTTCGGATGTAGGACGGCGACCTTCTTCAGGATCGCCATCGCCGGCTTCCTACTGGCGGCGGTCGGCGAAATCGTTTCACCCGTCCGCTCACTCGCCGACTCTCCCATTACCCGGGAAAATGCCCGACCGGGCGGTACCGACTGGATCCTCACCGACCCGGCCGACCATGAGGTCGAAGGGTATGCCTCAGCCACCAGCATCCAGCGCGGGGACAAGCTCCACTTCCACATCCATAGCACCGACCCACGTATCACCGTCGCCATCTATCGGATGGGTTGGTATGCGGGCGCCGGAGCCCGGTTGGTCCAAGGCGGCATTTCGCTGCCGGGAGTGCGGCAGCCGATGCCGTCGGCAGACCCGGTGACCGGACTGATCGAATGCGATTGGCAGGTGTCGTACACGCTGAACACGGCAACGGACGACCCCGGTGAATGGCTGAGCGGCATCTACCTCGCCAAGTTGACCGGCGCAACCAGCGGCAAACAAAGCTACATTATCTTCGTCGTCAGGGAAGACGACCGGCCAGCCGACGTTCTGTTTCAGTCCAGCGTCACAACCTTCCAGGCCTATAACAACTGGGGCGGCAAATCGACCTATCCATCGAACAGCCGCGAAGAACGCTGGGCACGGAAAGTCTCGTTCAACCGTCCCTATGGCCGAAGCCAACATCCTCAAGGCGGCAGCGGCGTAGGTGCCGGAGAGTTCCTGACCGCCATGTCGATCCACCCGACCCGCTCTCTCTCGACCGCCGGGTGGGAATACAACATGGTCCGTTGGCTGGAGCGCAATGGCTACGACGTCACCTACAGCACCGATATCGACACCCACAGCCGATCAGATTTCTGGAAGGGCCACAGGGCCTGGCTGTCGGTCGGCCACGATGAATACTGGTCCGATGAAATGCGACGCCATGTGGAGGGGGCCCGCGACCAGGGCCTGGGACTCGGCTTCTTTTCTGCCAATACCTGTTACTGGCAAATCCGGCTCGAACCCAGCTCAATCACAGGCGAACCGAACCGAACCATGGTGTCATATAAGGAGGTGGCTCTGGCGGAGGATCCCTATGCCCTGGATGGCGATCCGTCCAACGACCACCTGATCACCGTTCAATGGCGCGATCAGCCACTGAACCGACCCGAACACCAGCTAATCGGCGTGATGTTCGAGACCGTCCCGGTGGACGGAGATCTGGTCATCACCCGTCCCTCTCATCCGCTGTTCAGTGGCATCCCTTTGCCGCCTAACCATCGCCTGCCCGGCCTGCTGGGATACGAGATCGACCGGGCGTTCCCCGACGGGCCGGCCGGCTTGGTGATCCTTGCCCATTCTCCCTACCTACGGGATGGACAGATCGTGTATGGCGATATGACCCTCTACCAAACTCCGAGCGGATCTCCCGTGTTTGCGTCAGGAACCATCCAGTGGAGTTGGGGCCTGGACGATTACAATGTGCCGGCGCTACGAACGGCCCGTACCAGTGAGGCCGCCCAACAGATCACCCGCCATATCCTGGAGCTGCTGGCCCGTAAGACCCTCTCGCCTGCCCGGTAATCAGGATTTCGCCTTCCCTCTGACTCCGACCTGAGCCCTTGGCGCAACCTTGAGGCGAGCATTTGCGAAATATAGAAGGAAAGACTCAGAAAGCAGGCTCTAGAGAATCAATATCTTAGGGGCTATTATCCCATTGCATCTCACCGTAGAATAATTTTATCATTCAACCATTGACTTGCCTCTTGCTAGCGCTATCTATGTCTCGGGTTTACTGCAGGTAGCCCTTGCGGTAACACGTCAAAGCTGATTTACCAGCTTTCACACAACTGTACATTAGGGCCTCGACGCTCATTACCAGAAGGAGGATTCGGTATGGCTACGGAAGCGAAAGACAAGAAGTCCACGGCTGCAAAGAATTTTCAGCCGCTCGGTGACCGTTTGTTCGTCACCTACACCGAGGAAATGGAACGGACCTCCGGTGGGATCTATGTCCCTGACTCTGCGAAGGAAAAGCCGCAGCGGGGTATTGTGCAGGCCATCGGGAAGAAGGTCGAGAACATCAAGGTCGGCGACCAGGTGTTGTTCGACAAGTATTCCGGCAGCAAGCTCCGGATCGAAGACGAAGAGTGCCTCATCCTCAAGGAAGAAGACATCCTCGGCATCTTCACCAACTAATTCTGTCTGACCCCCAAACACCTGAAAAACGACTACTGGACGATTAACGGAGGACGATTATGGCAAAGCAATTGTTGTATAGCGAAGCGGCACGGGCGGCCATCCTGCGCGGGGTGAACCAGCTCGCCGATGCCGTCAAGGCGACGCTCGGGCCCAAGGGCCGGAACGCGATTTTGGACAAGAAGTTCGGCGCCCCGACGATCACCAAGGACGGTGTGACCGTGGCGAAAGAAGTCGAGCTGAAGAACCCGTACGAGAACATGGGCGCCCAGCTGGTTCGCGAAGTCGCGAGCAAGACGAGCGACACGGCCGGCGACGGCACCACCACCGCCACCGTATTGGCCCAGGCGATCTACCGGGAAGGCGTCAAGAACATCACTGCCGGCGCCAACCCGATGGAAATCCAGCGCGGCATCAACAAGGCCGTGGAAGTCGTGATCGGCGAACTGAAGAAGCTCAGCAAGCCTTGCCAGAACAAGACCGAAATCTCCCAAGTCGGCACCATTTCCGCCAACAACGACAAGACCATCGGCGACCTCATCGCAGAAGCGATGGAGAAGGTCGGCAAGGATGGCGTGATCACGGTCGAAGAAGCCAAGTCGATGACCACGTCCCTGGACGTCGTCGAGGGCATGCAGTTCGATCGCGGCTACATCTCCCCCTACTTCGTGACCAACGCCGAGCGGATGGAAGCCGTCATGGACGAGCCGCTCATTTTGATCAACGAAAAGAAAGTCAGCAGCATGAAGGACCTTCTCCCGGTCCTCGAGCAGGTTGCCAAGCTCGGCAAGCCGCTCATCATCATCGCTGAAGAAGTCGAAGGCGAAGCGCTCGCCACCTTGGTGGTCAACAAGCTCCGCGGCACCCTCAATGTGTCGGCGGTGAAGGCCCCGGGTTTCGGCGATCGCCGCAAGGCCATGCTGGAGGATATCGCAATCCTCACCGGCGGCCAGGTGATCTCTGAAGACCTCGGCTTGAAGCTCGAGAACGTCAAGTTGACGGATCTCGGCCGCGCCAAGCGCGTCACGATCGACAAGGACAACACCACGATCGTCGAAGGTCATGGCGATCCCAAGAAGATCGACGGCCGCGTGAAGCAGATCAAGGCCCAGATCGAAGAGACCACCTCGGATTACGATCGTGAGAAGCTGCAGGAGCGGCTGGCGAAGATCGTCGGCGGTGTGGCGGTCATCAATGTCGGTGCAGCCACCGAGACCGAAATGAAGGAAAAGAAGGCGCGCGTGGAAGACGCCTTGCACGCCACCAAGGCAGCCGTCGAGGAAGGCATCGTTCCCGGCGGAGGCACGGCCTATCTGCGCTGTCTCAAGGGATTGGATGCCCTCAAGGATCTGCCCTTGGAGCAGAAAGTCGGCGTGGACATCGTGCGCCGAGCGCTTGAAGAGCCGGTCCGTCAGATCGCCGCCAACGCAGGAGCCGAAGGTTCTGTGGTGGTCGGTCGAGTCCGTGAAGACAAGAACGCGAACGGCGGTTACAATGCCGCGACCGACGAATACGTGGACATGATCAAGCTGGGCATCATCGATCCGACGAAGGTGTCGCGTTGTGCCTTGCAGAACGCCGCCAGCGTCGCGGGCTTGATGCTCACGACCGAAGTCATGATCACGGAGTTGCCGGAAGAAAAGAAAGAACCTGCCGGTGGCCATGCTGGTCACAACCACGGCATGGAAGGTATGTACTAAGGTTTCCGTTTCTTCTTCGCTGTCGAAGACCGGTCCGGCGGTGGCCCCGCCGGGCCGGTCTCTTTTTCGAGCCGAGACGCGCTGCGGCGGGAGTGGCCTTCCGCCGCAGCTACCACGGCGGCAAACAGGGCGGAAGTCTCCGGGTGGTAAAAGAGCGACCGGAACGTCTGATGCACAATCGCCGTATGCCGCTGCCGATCCGCTAAAAACTGGGCCAACGCCTCCTCGCGCAACTCCGCGCTATATCCCATCCGAATCGCACAACGTTGCAGTTCCTCATCGCTGTCGGGCAGAGCGTGCGTCTGCAAATCATGCATCATCTGCAACTTGTGTTCGACATCCCGCAAGAACCAGTAGGCCTCGGTCAGTTGACGCTGATCGTCGGCCTCCACGAACCGGTGTTGGCAAAACCGGTGCAGGGCCCCCACCGTTCTACGATCCAGAATGTCGGGAACCGCCTTGCCGATAAGCACTTGAATCGTTTGGACGAGGAATTCCAGTTCTCGAATCCCACCCGTGCCCAACTTCACATTCCGATGCTGATGCCCGCGCCCTGCGATCTTTTCATCGATCATCTCTTTCACGGAACGGACATCGCGGATGATCGCCAGCGCCCGCTCCCTCGAGAGGGGCTGCAGATCAGGCGGCTGAAAGACAAATCCCTCGACCATTTGCACGAACGCCTGTCCGACCGCGGGAGACCCGGCGATAGGCCAGGCCTTCAGCAACGCCAGCCGCTCCCACACCTGGCCACGTTGGGCATAGTACTTCTCGTAGGCTTCGACTGATCGTGCGAGTTGGCCGACCGATCCCTCGGCGCGCAGCCGCAAATCGACACGAAACACCGCACCTTCCCGGGTTTGTTCGGCCAGGGCCTTCGTCAGTGAACGCGCCAGCAGCTCAAAATATTCTTCATTGGACAGGCCATGACCGTTCGACTGGCGCCCACCCTTTCCCTTCCTGGTCTCACCCTCCGCAGACGAGTAGACATAAATCAGATCCACGTCCGAGCTGTAATTGAGCTCATGCGCGCCGAGTTTGCCCATCCCGATCACAACAAATTCCGTCTCGACCCAGACACCGCTCGCGTCTCGATGCATCGGGGTCCCATGGACTGCCTTGAGATCCTGATCGACAATTTCATAGGCGGCATGGATGAGGATCGATGCAAGATCGGATAATGAGCCGGTCGTTTCTTCGACCGTGGCCAGATGCAGAAGGTCCCGTACCCCGATGCGCAACATTTCCCGGCGACGCACCCGTCGCAGCACATCCAACTTTAATTCGATCACCTTCAGCGAGCCCAGGCTCTGACGGAGGGCCGCCACCATCCCTTCCCGGGTCGGAGCGGTCGTCAAGACATCCTCTTCCGCCAGCCAGTACACGAGCATGGGGTCGCGAATGAGAGCGAAGGCAAGAGAGTCGCTGTTTCCGAAAATCGTACAGAGCAGCCCCAACATCCTCGGCGAGGCTTGCAGATACTGCAGGAGCGAGGAGCGATTGACACTCCCCGAAAGCAGTCGTTCCCAATGATTCAGGGCTTGATCAGGATCTGCCGTACGAGCAATCTCCGTCAACAGCCCAGGCAGAATGGTGGCCAGAATCCGGCGTGTATGGGGATCCCCGGCCATACTCTGGATATTCGTATCCGCCTCGGCCGGATGGGTGATCCCGTAGGGACTCAGAATCTTGACTACCTGCCCCGGCTCAAGACCGGACGCCACCAGCAAGGGGGATGGATCGGGAAAGGTCCGGGGCGAAACGGAATCCCGGCGCTGGGCAGGCGGGTCGTGCTGCGGTGAACGTCTGGTCATGAGGCCGCATTATACTGGCGCAATTCTTCCGGTACAACGAGACCGCCTTCGGGTATACTCCAGCGACACATGCTGCACGCGAACGCCGACCGCGACCAGATCCTCGCGACCCTGGCTCCGCTCTGCCAGGACATCGACCGCGACATCCTGCAAGACTTCGTCACGCGGATGGACCCGGACTATTTCTCCGCCTTTCCGCCGAAGACACTCGCCGCACACGTCAAGCAAGCCGCCACCCTCACACCGGACCATCCATGCGATGTGTCCATTGAGGACACCACAGGGGGCCACTTCGTCATCACCATCGTGGCCTACGATTACTTTTCGGAATTCGCCACGATCTGCGGGCTCCTGTCTGCCTTCGGTCTCAACATCGAGGAAGGGCGCATCTTTACTTCTGCAGAAAGTGAACAATCCAGCCGTAACCGATCGGCCGATCCGTACCCGATCCGGACAAGGCCGCAAGGTCGCCCCGGACTTACGCGGAAGAAGATCGTGGACGTGTTCACGGTGAGCCCCATCGAGGGGCAGACGTTCGCTGCTGCAAATCGCAAACGCCTGACCGACCAACTCACCCGCATGATCATGCTGCTCGACGAAGGACAACTGGACGAGGCCCGGCAGCAGGTCAACCGCCAATTAGTCGAACACCTGGGCAAACGCCGAAGTTCCTTCAGCGGCCTGCTCCACACCGTCCAGATCACTTTCGACAACAGCCAGTCGGCGACCGATACGATCATGGACATCCGGTCCGACGACACGCCGGCCTTTCTCTATGCGTTCGCGAACGCGCTGGCAATGCGCAACGTCTACATCAGCAAGGCGCTGTTCGCGATCGAAGACGGCAAGCTGCACGATCGTTTTTACATCCGCAACCGCTTCGGACAGAAGCTGCTCGATCCGAGCGACCTGGAGCAGTTGCGCCTCACCGCCGTGCTCATCAAACAGTTCACCCATGCCCTCACCTGGGCGCCCGATCCGGCCAAGGCCCTGGAAGCCTTCGACCAGTTCCTGGACCTCGTGTTTGAAGGTTCTCGTCAGGCCGGGCGAAAACAGGCCTGGGCCTTCGTGAAAGACAAGAACACCTTTCCGCTCCTGGCACGGCTGCTCGGGGCGAGTGATTTTCTGTGGGAAGACTTCCTCCGCCGGCAACACGTCAACTTGCTGCCGTTGCTGAGAGATTATCGCGATGCGCCGCTCATCAAATCCCAGGCAACGTTGCGCAAGGAACTGAACCGCGCCATCGCCAAGGCCAAGACCGACGAGGCGCGGAAGGAATCGCTCAACCGCTTCAAAGACCAGGAACTCTTCCGCATCGACATGAAACACATCGTCGAACCGGGGACGAGCCTGCCCGACTTCTCCCTCGCCATCTCAGAACTGGCGGAAGTGATCGTCGAACGCAGCCTCCTCGACTGCCAGGCCAAGCTGACGAAGCTCTACGGGAGTCCCCGTTTGACCAACAGAAAGCCCTGTCCATTTGCCATCCTTGGCGCGGGAAAATTCGGCGGCAAGGAAATGGGCTATGCCTCCGACATCGAGGTGCTGTTCGTCTACGGCGGCCCCGGACGCACAAGCGGCAAACAGGGGATCGAGAACAGCGAATACTTCGAACGCCTCGCGCAGGAATTTTTGCAATGGATCGAAGCCAAACAGGAAGGCATTTTTCACATCGACGTCCGGTTGCGGCCCCACGGCGGCAAGGGGTCCCTTGCCAATGCCTTTGATGAAGTCTGCAAGTATTACAGCGCCGAAGGCCAGGCGGCTCCGTTCGAGCGGCAGGCTCTCATTAAGCTGCGCCATATCGCGGGCGACGCCGCACTCGGCAAGAAAGTCGAAGCCCATCGCGACGGCTTCGTCTACAGCGGCGCACCATGGGATCTGGCGGTGGCGCTCGACCTGCGGCGGCAACAGGTCAAACAACTCGTCGAGCCGGGCCAAGTCAACCTCAAGCACAGCCACGGCGGCATCGTCACGCTGGAATACGCCATCCAGTACCTGCAGGTCATGCACGGCCACCGGCACACGAGCCTGCGCACGCCGAACACCCTCCGGGCCTTAGCCGCCCTGATCGACGTAGGGCTCATCCCCCGCGCCACCGGCGAGAACCTGCGCAAATCCTATCTCTTCATCCGCATGCTCATCGATGGCCTGCGCATGGTGCGCGGCAACACCAAAGACCTCGTCATCCCGCCGTCCGACTCCGATGAATTCATCTTCCTCGCCCGCCGCGTCGGCTACCAGACCGAAGATTGGCAGGCCGGGGCGAGACACCTGCTCTCGGACATTGAACAGCATATGAAACAAAATCGAGAGTTCTTCGAGAAGATGTTCGGGAAGGTGTGAGGCTCCTTGGAGGATGGGAGTCTCGTCACCCTTGCTTAGCGGCTCAAAAAGAAGGGTCCCACTTACAGAGTATTAACTGCCCAGGTTGGATGAAAGCTGGAGACAGCATTTATCGCTCTATAGAGACTTTCAGAATTTCTCATCGCAACAGTGGGGTCCCAGTGGTCTTCCACGAAATGCGCGAGCCGACCATTGTAATCAGGACCTTGAACTCTACTGCTTCCATCGGGAGGAACAATATCAACCCGAACATTTTTTCGATTTGATTGCCGGGCAAGATCGATCAGTGCCTCTTTGGGACGCGGCAATTTGTCGACATTGATAGGTATAGAATTGGATCTAATGCCGAAAAAATCTGCCAAGCCTTCTCGGTGCGCCAATATCCAAGACTCCACTTCATGAACGGCAACTCGCAAGATCAAATTCCCGTTGATTGGTCGGCCGAGCCACTCGTTGATTAGTAACGGAGCACATGCCCCGCTATCTAGATCCGTAAGGACAAAGAATGGAGTATGCCGTGCCGCCTCATTAAATCCTCGAATTCTTGACTTTATGTACCCATATCCTTGGCGACCAATAAAGCGGTTCCCAATCGAAAAGGGTCTTCCGGTTTGCAAGATTATTTTTCTAGCGACTGCTTCGCTTAGCCGGTCCTCTACCACCAGATTTAACGGAATCACGATCCTCACCTGAAAAGGTCAAGCTGATTAGCCTTCGGCGGGGTCGTGCGCGGTAAGGTAGCATCGGCTACACTCAGGCCGCCTGCAAGCAGGTCTTTTATTTCGTCTATGCGGGAGGCAATTTCAACCTTAGTTCCTTCTACACTCGGGGTTAGAAGAAGCACTTCCTCTCCCCCGATACCTCGATCAGAAAGCAGGTCTGCACTATGGGTGCTAAGGATGACCTGCCTCTTTCGCTGCTTCTGAACCCGATGAATAAGTGCAGGCAATGGCCTGCTGCCGGTTTCAAAGACACCGAGTTAGGTGTATGAAGGAACCCGGAGGTGGGCATGGAGCGACGCAAATTTACGCGAGAGTTTAAACTGGAGGCGGTGAAACTGGTCCGAGAGCGGGGCG
>WBZN01000215.1_pt1 | contig 72470 bp, 60 predicted proteins | sample 5204281 | NCBI WGS metagenome assembly WBZN01 (sample SAMN12344347, study PRJNA552823) | activated sludge metagenome | biome: Activated sludge suspended growth; feature: Nitrification reactor; material: Wastewater; isolation source: activated sludge from nitrification reactor of wastewater... | reverse complement strand
CCAGCCCTCCTTTCCCTCCAGATTTTTTTTGGGCCTCGAATTGATGGAAGGCCCGTCCCTATTGGCCTTTGGAGCATCCGGTTGGATCAGCTACCCCAAAGGAAAGAATTGAAAGCAGATCACAACGAGCACCTCCAGCGCTTCCTTCGGGTCAATGTTGGATCAGCTACCCCAAAGGAAAGAATTGAAAGCAGATCACAACGCCTCGGCCCTCTGCTGATCGGTCATGCCGTTGGATCAGCTACCCCAAAGGAAAGAATTGAAAGCAGATCACAACCCAACGTCGGGCCAAGAGTAGTACTCGCGTGTTGGATCAGCTACCCCAAAGGAAAGAATTGAAAGCAGATCACAACGGAGGCCAAGCGGGCCCAACAAGAGGTCGGGTTGGATCAGCTACCCCAAAGGAAAGAATTGAAAGCAGATCACAACCAAGAGCGTGCGCTCGCCGTTGATACCAGTGTTGGATCAGCTACCCCAAAGGAAAGAATTGAAAGCAGATCACAACTTGGCCTCCGCGCGGATGAAAGCCTGGACGTTGGATCAGCTACCCCAAAGGAAAGAATTGAAAGCAGATCACAACATTGAAGCCGCAGGCATAGAAGAGGCCGAGGTTGGATCAGCTACCCCAAAGGAAAGAATTGAAAGCAGATCACAACAGGATGGCCGGATCGAATTGCCGCAGCATAGTTGGATCAGCTACCCCAAAGGAAAGAATTGAAAGCAGATCACAACCGTTGAACTGGGCAGCGGCGGCACAGGCCGTTGGATCAGCTACCCCAAAGGAAAGAATTGAAAGCAGATCACAACGCGCCAATGCAGCGTGCGGCCTGTCTCCATGTTGGATCAGCTACCCCAAAGGAAAGAATTGAAAGCAGATCACAACCACCATTCTGGGTTATACCAGCCTAACGATGTTGGATCAGCTACCCCAAAGGAAAGAATTGAAAGCAGATCACAACTTATTCGTGCAGTGCGCAATGCCTTGCAAGGTTGGATCAGCTACCCCAAAGGAAAGAATTGAAAGCAGATCACAACTGTACGCGCCGCGCGAAGCCGTCAACCTCAGTTGGATCAGCTACCCCAAAGGAAAGAATTGAAAGCAGATCACAACAAGATGGTGTGGATTTACACATGCGGGGTTGTTGGATCAGCTACCCCAAAGGAAAGAATTGAAAGCAGATCACAACGTCCACCGAACAACAACAAACACCTACTCGTTGGATCAGCTACCCCAAAGGAAAGAATTGAAAGCAGATCACAACCGCAGGCATCACCGACGATTTCCAGTGGGAGTTGGATCAGCTACCCCAAAGGAAAGAATTGAAAGCAGATCACAACATATGCTGAGTTGGCTGCTGGATCCCGAAGGTTGGATCAGCTACCCCAAAGGAAAGAATTGAAAGCAGATCACAACTGAGGATGTTGAGGATGATGACCACCACGCGTTGGATCAGCTACCCCAAAGGAAAGAATTGAAAGCAGATCACAACTCTCCAGAAGATCAAACAGCATGACCCGAAGTTGGATCAGCTACCCCAAAGGAAAGAATTGAAAGCAGATCACAACCCAGAAGCCTCATGGCAACTCCATCAGGGTGTTGGATCAGCTACCCCAAAGGAAAGAATTGAAAGCAGATCACAACCACGGATGAATAGTTTGCGTTCTTTGCCCGTTGGATCAGCTACCCCAAAGGAAAGAATTGAAAGCAGATCACAACGGCGAGGAACTGGTCGGCCTTGGGTGCGTTGTTGGATCAGCTACCCCAAAGGAAAGAATTGAAAGCAGATCACAACCGAGCTCCTCACCAAGACCGGAGCCGCATCGTTGGATCAGCTACCCCAAAGGAAAGAATTGAAAGCAGATCACAACCGCCACAGATAATATCGTAACACCCTGGATGTTGGATCAGCTACCCCAAAGGAAAGAATTGAAAGCAGATCACAACATGCAAGGATTGATTTATCTGTCAGCAAGGTTGGATCAGCTACCCCAAAGGAAAGAATTGAAAGCAGATCACAACAGGATCAACTGAACGTCCACCCGTTGGCAAGTTGGATCAGCTACCCCAAAGGAAAGAATTGAAAGCAGATCACAACGAACCTCACCGCAGTAGTTCGCGGTCATGCGTTGGATCAGCTACCCCAAAGGAAAGAATTGAAAGCAGATCACAACGAACCTGCCCGGCAGTGTGAAGTCGTCATGTTGGATCAGCTACCCCAAAGGAAAGAATTGAAAGCAGATCACAACCCCCCCGTGTCCTTCAGGACGGCGCTACCGTTGGATCAGCTACCCCAAAGGAAAGAATTGAAAGCAGATCACAACTTGATACTGCTGTTCTATTTCCGCGTCAGGTTGGATCAGCTACCCCAAAGGAAAGAATTGAAAGCAGATCACAACTAGATCGGTCCAGTGTATTAGGTAGCCGTCGTTGGATCAGCTACCCCAAAGGAAAGAATTGAAAGCAGATCACAACAGCTGAAAGGGAGCTACTACAATCAAGCGGGTTGGATCAGCTACCCCAAAGGAAAGAATTGAAAGCAGATCACAACCACGACGTGCGACACGTCACCCAAGGGATCGTTGGATCAGCTACCCCAAAGGAAAGAATTGAAAGCAGATCACAACCCGCCCGATGAATTTAGTGTGAGCGCCCACGTTGGATCAGCTACCCCAAAGGAAAGAATTGAAAGCAGATCACAACCCGCTCCACACTCACTGGCAGTTCGCCGCGGTTGGATCAGCTACCCCAAAGGAAAGAATTGAAAGCAGATCACAACCGACGGATCGACAACGATGGGCAGGGTGAGGTTGGATCAGCTACCCCAAAGGAAAGAATTGAAAGCAGATCACAACTGGCCGGCATTGATTACGATGGCAGCATCAGTTGGATCAGCTACCCCAAAGGAAAGAATTGAAAGCAGATCACAACCCACCTCGTGGACTGGAAGGTGTTTCAAAAGTTGGATCAGCTACCCCAAAGGAAAGAATTGAAAGCAGATCACAACGTCCTCCATGGCCTGCACCGTGTCGCGGTGTTGGATCAGCTACCCCAAAGGAAAGAATTGAAAGCAGATCACAACTCCACTTTGGCTTGCTCCTTCTCCTTCGCCGTTGGATCAGCTACCCCAAAGGAAAGAATTGAAAGCAGATCACAACTCGGCGTCAACACCTTCACCGCATTGTCGCGTTGGATCAGCTACCCCAAAGGAAAGAATTGAAAGCAGATCACAACACCAAGTGAACCATGACTGAACTGGAGCAAGTTGGATCAGCTACCCCAAAGGAAAGAATTGAAAGCAGATCACAACAAGCCCCACACCATGCCGCACTGGTGATAGGTTGGATCAGCTACCCCAAAGGAAAGAATTGAAAGCAGATCACAACATGGAGCGCTGCGCACGACCATCAAGCAATGTTGGATCAGCTACCCCAAAGGAAAGAATTGAAAGCAGATCACAACGCCGTCGGATACCTTGCCTTTCAGTATGCGTTGGATCAGCTACCCCAAAGGAAAGAATTGAAAGCAGATCACAACTTGGCGGCAAGCGAAAAGCGACAGGTCTACGTTGGATCAGCTACCCCAAAGGAAAGAATTGAAAGCAGATCACAACGCGGCCGCCGGAGAGCACGGTGCCCCACGGTTGGATCAGCTACCCCAAAGGAAAGAATTGAAAGCAGATCACAACAGTCTCCACTTGCAATCGGCAAGCACGATCGTTGGATCAGCTACCCCAAAGGAAAGAATTGAAAGCAGATCACAACAGCTAATGGTATCTGCGCTCCCGGGCCCGCGTTGGATCAGCTACCCCAAAGGAAAGAATTGAAAGCAGATCACAACGACTGTCGGTAGGACTAAGTATTGGTTTAAGTTGGATCAGCTACCCCAAAGGAAAGAATTGAAAGCAGATCACAACGCTCCGCTTGGGCATCCCGATCTTCATTGGTTGGATCAGCTACCCCAAAGGAAAGAATTGAAAGCAGATCACAACAGGCCTATGACGATGACTTCACCCTGCCGGTTGGATCAGCTACCCCAAAGGAAAGAATTGAAAGCAGATCACAACAAGGTCTCGCGCTCATGGTAGTATCGCGTGTTGGATCAGCTACCCCAAAGGAAAGAATTGAAAGCAGATCACAACCATGGGTTTTCCAGCGGAGCCCTCCGGGCCCCACTGGAAAACCCACGCCTGCGGCGGTTGCTTATAGGTAGGCCCGACCGTGCTGCGCACGGCCCCCACCGAACTACGGCAGCAGGCGAGACGCACCGTGGACTCCTTCAGATCCTTACGAAGTGATGATACGGGATAGTGCCCGGAGCAGGACGGCAGCACCCAAAGCTCCAGCTGGATAGCGAAGCGACGACCCGAGGAGTACAGTTGGGTTTTTCCGCCAAGCACAAAAGCCCTTGGAAACGCCGAACAGGCACAGGTAGCGTGGGCACCAGCGCCCTGGCCGTACCGCCACGGGGGCCTTCACGCACAATGGCCGGGCGGTTTCCCGCCCGGCCATTGCCTATGGTTTGGTGGAAGGGGCGCTTAGCCGCACTTGCTGCTGCCGCAGCTGCGGCATTTGAGGCAGCCTTCCTCGTAGTAGACCCCTTCGCTGTCGCCGCAGTCGTTGCATTTGCGGCCGCTGGCGCTGGTGCCGTCGGCGATGTAGCGCGAGAGTGCGCGGGCCACGCCGTTCTTCCAGGTGTTGAGGGTGTTGTCGTAGAGGTTGAGGTTCACCACGGTGTCCACCACGTGGGGCACCGATACGCCTTGGCGCAGCATGCCGCTGATGAGGATGGCGTAGTTCCAGTACTCCTTGTCGAAGCTGCGGCTGAGGCCCTGGATGGTAACGCGGTAGTCGTCGCTGTCGGCGTACTGCAGGTCGTAGATGTTCTTCTTGGCTTTGGCGTCCTTGCGTTTGATCACCCAGCCTTTCTCCACCCATTTGGGCAGTTGGAACACGCCTTCGGCCTTGCCGGTGAAGATCTCGTAGGGTTTGCCGTCGAGCAGGCCCACCACGGCGATCCAGGGCTCGAGTTCGTTGTTGAAGCGGATCACGTCGGCCTCCAGCACTTCGGGTCGGGTGGCGGTGGCGGCGGCGGGTGCGTCCTTCTTCTTGTCGTCCTTGGCCACCAGTACGCCGGTGCGGGAGCCGTCGCGGTAAACGGTAACGCCCTTGAGGCCCATGCGCCAGGCCTCGATGTAGATGTTGCCCACCAGTTCGGGGGTAACGGTGGAGGGCAGGTTGATGGTGCTGCTGATGCTGTGGGTGGTGTACTTCTGCACGGCGGCCTGCAGGCGCACGCGGTGGTGCCAGTCGATGTCAGGCGCGGTGCTCTTGAAGTAGGGGCTCTCGTTCACGTCCTTCTTGCCGGTGGCCTGCATCCAGTCCACGATGCGGGGGTGGTGCACGGTGAACTCCTCCCACTGGTCGCCCATGGCATCGGTGAAGGCCACGGCCTCTTTGGGGGCGTTGGGGCCGAGCTTGCGGCGGCGGGTGTAGCCCAGCATGTACACGGGCTCGATGCCGCTGCTGGTGCGGGTGAGCAAGCTGAGGGTACCGGTGGGGGCCACGGTGCTGATGCTGATGTTGCGGCGGCCGTGCTTCATCATGCGGGCGTGCAGCTCGGGCAGGTCCTGGGCGAGCATCTCGCTGAATTCGGAGGTGCGTTCCACGGCGGGGTCGAAGCCGGTGAAGGCGCCGCGCTCAATGGCCAGGTCGATGCTGGAGTTGAACTCGGCCTCGCACTTGGTGCGCATGATGTGCTCGGCGGCTTCCACGGCGGCTTGGCTGTCGTAGGCCAGGTTCATGGCGGCCAAGGCGTCGGCCAGGCCGGTGAAGCCCAGGCCGGTGCGGCGGCCCTTGCGGCCGGTATCGCCCAGCAGCTGCCAGGTTTCGCGCTCCACGCGCTTCACGGCCTCGGGCTCGGGGTCGTTGTCGATCTTCACCAGGATGCGCTCCACGGCCTCCAGCTCCAGGTCCACCAGGTCGTCCATCAGGCGTTGGGCCTCATAGGTGACCTGTGCCAGGCGCTCGTGGTCGAAGCGGGCCTTGGCGGTGAAGGGGTCCTTGACGAAGGAGTAGAAGTTGATGGCGATCAGGCGGCAGCTGTCACCGCCCTGCATGGCGATCTCGCCGCAGGGGTTGGTGCTTTCGTTCTGGTAGCCGGGGTAGATGGAAGAGGTGGAGTACTTGTGCTGGCGGTCCCAGAAGATGATGCCGGGTTCGGCGCTGCCGTGGGCGCACTTCACCAGGGTGTTCCACAGTTCGCGGGCGCGCACGGTTTTGGTGACCTGGGGCTTTTTGCTGTCGATTGGCCAGCGGTGGGTGTACTCGCCGTCGGTTTCCACGGCCTGGAGGAATTCATCGCTCACGCGCACGCTTACGTTGGCGCCGGTGACCTTGGTGAGGTCCTGCTTGATGGTGATGAAGTGCTCCACGTCGGGGTGGGCGATGTCCATGGTGAGCATCAGGGCCCCCCTCCTGCCCTTCTGTGCCACCTCGCGGGTGGTGTTGCTGAAGCGCTCCATGAAGGAGACGGCACCGGTGCTGGTGCGGGCGGCGTTGCTGACGGCGGCGCCGGAAGGGCGCAGGGTGCTGAGGTCGAAGCCCACGCCGCAGCGGCGCTTGAAGAGCTGGGCCAGTTGCTGGTCGTTGCGGAAGATGCCGCCGTAGCTGTCCACCGGGGCGGGGATCACCACGCAGTTGGAGAGGGAGGCCAGGCGGGTGTGGTCGCCCAGGGAGGCCATCACGCTGCCTTGGGGCACGATGTCGCGGAAGCCGTCGAACAGCTGGAAGATGCCTTCATCATCGAGTTGTTTGCGCTTGCGCCCATAAGCGGACAGCTGGTTCTTTTTGTCGGCGGGGACCGCTTGGTAGTTGCGTTCGATCCGTGCGAACTCGCGGGCCATGCGCCAGTGGGTATCGGCCGGGGTGAGCTCCACCAGTTCCCCCTGCTCGTTGCGCAGGGCGTACTTGTTCATCCAGGTGGTGGCGGCCAGCTCGTCGTTGTGGAAGTACTCGAGCGCGGCGGCCAGTACTTCCTCCGGGGTAAGGCGGGGCTTTACAGGGGAGGCGGCGGGCATCTGCGTGCGGGAGTCAAATAGTATGGCTTGTGGCATCGTGGGAAAAAAGTGTGAAGTGGGGAAGGCCAAAGCTCCTTCATACCATCCTTGGTCCGCAACCCGGCGATCACGGATCATTCACAGCGTTATGAACGATCCGAAGAAATCCGGTGCGGACCATAAAGTTATGCCCGGTGGCGCTGTTGAAAAACCGGCCGCCGGGAACAAACAGCGAAGGCGCCCGGGAGGACGCCTTCGCCGACTTTCACCATGCCCCAACAAGGGAGGGCAATGGCTTTCCCGATATTACTGGCCGGGCAGGATGACCTTGTCGATGACGCACACCAGGCCGTTGGCCGCAGGTACGACGGCCACGATCTTGGCGCCGTTGATCATCACCTGTCCGTCCTTCACTTGGAAGGTGGCGTTGCCGCCGTTCACCATGCCCAGTACCTGGCCGTCCTTCATGTTCTCGGGCTTGTACACGCCCACGGCCACGTGGTACTGCAGGATGTCCACCAAGGCATCCTTCTTCTCGGGCTTGAGCAGGCCCTCCACGGTGCCTGCGGGCAGCGCCTCGAAAGCGGCATTGGTGGGGGCGTACACGGTGAAGGGGCCCGCGTTGGAAAGGGCGTTCACCAGGTCGGCGGTCTTCACTGCCGTTACCAAGGTGCTGTGGTCGGGGGAAGCAACGGCCACTTGCACCACGTTGCGCTGGGATTCATCATCCACCACGTTGGACTGGCCCACCGCCGTGGCCGGCGCGGAGGCATCGGGGGCGCTATCGGCAGCGGGCGCGGTGCTTTCGCCGCAGGCGAAGAGCAGGGCGACCAGGGCGAGCGGGGCAATAAGTTGGGTTTTCATGGCAAGGTCTGTTGCTGGTAGTTGCGTGTTGTGTGGTCCAAAGGTGCTGCGGCAGGTCATTCCGGATATTGTCTTTTCGCAGACTTTAGGTTGATTGTTATCAGGTGCGTGCCGTACGGGCCATCCGGCAGCACGCCGTGGCGCCGTGCGCCCCGTTGCAGCAACGCCGAGGCCCGCCCCGCCCGGGCCATGCCGGCGGAGGGCGGGCACCCGGCGGTCGGGCGCGTTGCGGCAAGCGTTCAGAAATCCTTCTTGCGGAATGCCTTGAAGGCCACTGCCGAAGGCACGGCCACCCATGCGGCCAAGGCGGCCATGGCCACGAGGATGCCCCGGAGATTGCCGAAGAACTTCTCGTAGATCGCTCCGCTGTAGCCCATCATGGCGGCCAGGTCCACCTTGAGCAGCACCATGATGCGGCCCAGGTCGATGGGGTCCAGGGCGGCGAGGGGCACGATCCAGGGCTCGATGGGATAGTCGCTGAAGGCGAACATGATCCAAAGCAGCACGGCGTCGTAGACCAATACGAAGAGGAACCAGATCACCAGGCCCAGGCCAACGCCGCGCGCCTTCTCGCGGTTCTTGATGGCAATGAGCGCGCCGATGGCGGTGAAGACGAGGGTGAGCATGAAGCAGGCCAGCGCCAGCGTGAGCGAGGCACCGCCGGGAAAGAAGATCAACAGCGGCAAACCCGCGCCCAGCAAGGCGCCCAGGGCCAACGCCGTGGAGAGGGCCAGGAGCTGGCCGCCGAGGATCTTGGAGCGGTGCAGGGGTTGCACGGCCAGCAGCTCGGTGAACTCCAGGGCATCGTAGAGGTAGACGATGGCGAAGATGCACGATACCAGCGGCACCAAGGCCAGCAGCACCTGTGAGAGGCTGAGCATGGCCTTCACCGGCTGGTCTTCCAACTGGAAGAGGCCCGCGGTGATGGCCAGCAGCAGCAGCAGCCAACCGCCCACGAACTTGTTGCGGGCCAGGTCGATCAGGGTGTACTTATACACTTTCCACATGGGCCTTGGCATTGCGGGTGAGCAGGGCGGGAATGGCCTTGGAGAGGCGTTGGAGGCCGGTGGCCCCGGTGATCTCCTCGGGCGACAAGAGGAACTGCAGGCGGCCTTCCTGCAAGTAAGCCACGCGGTCGGCCAGTGCTTCCACTTCCTCCATCAGGTGGCTGGTGATGAGCACGGTGCAACCGCTGCGCTTGATGTCGCGCACGGCCGCCAGGAGCAGTTCGGCGCTCAGGGGATCGAGGCCGGCGGTGGGCTCATCGAGCACCAGCACGGTTGGCGCATAGCGGAAGGCCAGCACGGCGCTCACCTTCTGCCGCTGGCCGCCGGAAAGCGTGCCCAGGCGTTTGTCCATCATGGCATCCACGCCCAATTCCTTCACCAGCGGCCCTTGGGCGCGGTCCATGCCGCTGCTGCGGATGTCGTCCATCAGGTCGATCAGTTGGCCGATCTTCAGCTCGTTGGGGAAGCGGGAGATCTGCGGCATGTGGCCCACTTGGTGGCGGTAGGCGGGGTCGCCGTTCACGGGCTGCCCGTTCACCTGGATGCTGCCGGTGGAGGGATGCACCAGGCCCAGCAGGCATTTGATCAGGGTGGTCTTGCCCGAGCCGTTGGGCCCGATCACCGAAACGGTCTCGCCCGGCTCGAAGCGGGCATGGAGCCCGCGCAGGGCCCACATGGCGCCGTACTGCTTGCCGGTGTTCTCAAAGATGACTCTTGCCATGGGGGGGTCTCATCAGGGGTTTGTCGTCCGCTAATCCTTCGGGCGTCATGGAGGGGATCAGGCGTTCGGCCTGGTCCATCAGGCTGGTGAGCAGGCTGCGCGAGAGCACCACGGCATAGGGCATGCGTTCGTTCACCATGGCGAAGAGACTGAGCGGGCGGAAGGGCACGTCGCCGGTGCCGTTGCGGTCGAGGTCGTAGCCCTGGTAGCGGTCCCAGTAGTTGCCGTTGAAGGTGTTGTACACGGGGTTGCCGTTGGTGGCCAGGTCGAAGGTGTTGCCCGCGAAGGTGTTGGCCGAGAAGTTGCACGCGGTGGCATTGGAGAAGAGCCGCACGGCCCAGCCGTTGCTGCGGAACTCATTGCCTTTGGCTTCCATGCGGTTGCAGCCGTCCACGAGCATGGCCGTGGTGTTGTCCGTGAAGCGGTTGCTGTCGATGGTCACATCGTTGATCTCCTTGAACAAAATGCCGTAGGCGCTGGCCCCGCGGTTGCTGATGAAGCTGTTGTGCCGCATGTCCACCTCCTTGCTGTACATCACGGCCACGCCCGCCCCGTTGTGCTGGAAGAGGTTGTGCGCGTATGAATCGCGGTTGCTGAACATGAAGTGCAGCCCGTAGCGGTTGTTGCGCAGGCTGGTGTTGCCGTTGATGTGGCTGTCGGTGACGAACTCGAAGTAGATGCCGTCCCGGTGGTCGGTGATGGTGTTGTTGATGATGGAGGCCCCGGTGCATTGCCAGAGGTGCACCCCGTTGGCCCGTTGGCTCTCGGGCAGGGCGGGATCGCCGGTGATGGTGTTGCCCTCGATCAGCGGGTTGCGGGCCTTGGACAGGTGGATGGCGAAGAAGCAGCGCAGCAGCTGGTTGCCCGTGAGCTGCACGCGGTCCGCGGCGATCACCTTGATGCCGGCGTTGTCGTTGATGTTGCTGATCTTGGTGCCGGTGATGCGCAAGCCGCGGATGGTGACGTCCGAGGCGGTGATCTCCAGCACATCCCCTTCGCCCCTGCCGTCGATCAACGGCATGCCGGTGCCGAGGATGGTGAGCGGTTTGTTGATGCGGACGGTTCCTTCGGCGTAGGTGCCCTGGAGCACGCGGATGGTATCCTTGGGCGCGGCGGAGGCCACGGCCGCGGCGAGCTTGCCGTTGGGCGCGGCGGGGCCCACGGTCCAGGTTTTCGCCGCCAGCGGCCCGGTAGCCCATGCTACTGCGAGCAGTGCGGCCAGCGAGCGCAAGGGGCGTGCAAGCCTCATTCCTCGTTGAACATCTTTTGCACCGCTCCCCAGTCGATCTCTTCGCCGGGGAAGTGCTTGAGGGCTTCTTTGCGGTCGGCCGAAGTGGCGAAGGCCGCCACGTTGCCGCGCATGGGGCTCTTGAGCGTCGGGGCGTGCAGGTAGAAAGCCTTGGTGGCGTCGATCAGCGTGCCGGGCCGGGCGAAATCGCTGACGTACCAAGCGGCCACTTCCTGGGGCACCAGGTGGCCCTTGGCACCGGTGAAGGGCACCATGCACTCGGGCGCGTCGAAGACGTAGGTGCGCCCCTTTACGGTTTGCAGGGCCGCGCCGAACTTGGCGTCCACCACGTTCATGCGGCAGTGGGCGCACTCGTCGTTGCCGTAGTTGATCTGCGGCTGCCCTTGTGAGCAGCCCGCGGCGGTAACAGCCAATACCGCGGTAATAAGCAGTGTTTTCATGCTCGTTCGTTCCTGATCGCTGAGATGAAGGAGCGGCGCCATTCATAGATGAAGACGGCTACGCCCAAGGTGATCGCCGCAAAGAGCACGTAGCCGCCCACATCGGGGAAGGACCAGGCCTCAAAGTTAAGCAGGGTCTTGTGGCCGAACAGCGGCGGCTGGTATGACATGCCCTCGATCTTGATGGCGGCGTTGGGATCCAGGTTGTGCCCGTAGTTCCAACCCCAAGAGTACATGTCCCACATGGCCCACAGCACAAAGGCCAGCATGCCGAAGAGCCAGGAGGCCAATGCCCAGCGGCGGCCCACCAGGGCGGCCAGCACCCCCCAGATCGCGAGCATGCCGATGACGTAGCGCATGATGGCGAACTCGGGGAACATTTCGTTGTGGATGGTGGCCATGCCGATGTAGTGGTTCAGGCCGTTGATCTGGTCCACGTTGCCGGTGAAACGGTCGTGGAAGATCTGCAGCACCAGCCCTTCGGGGTACTGGGGCGCCAGCAGGTCGATGCGCCAGATGGGCTGCACCAAGTTCACCAGCAGCAGCAAGGCGGCGAGGCCGGCCAGGATGCGCGACATCGGGCGCATGGGCAGGTTGAGGTTCCTGAAGAGGATGATGCGGCCGATCTGGATGCCCGACATCGGCACGGAAGCTTGTTGTGCGGTGGCACTGGGGGCGTGTTCCATGGTTTGTGCCGCTTGTATGGCTGCGGCGGCCTCTGTTGTTGAACTGCCGGTGGCAGGGTCGTAAAAAGAACCGCCCGGCCCTTCACACCGCTGATCGATGCTGGGGGCCGGGCGCATTCCTGTCATGTTGTTCCTGATCGGTCAAAGACCGGCGTCGGGGCTCTTCGTGTTGGCGGTGAGCGGCACGTTGCTGCCGGCAGGCGATACGCGGATGTAGCCCTGCATTTCCTGGTGCAGCGCGCTGCAGAAGTCGGTGCAGTAGAAGGGTTTCACGCCTACGCTCTGCGGCACCCACTTGAGGGTTTGCGTTTCACCCGGCATGATCAGCAGTTCGGCCGTGGGGGCCCCCTTCACGGCGAAGCCGTGCGGTACGTCCCAATCCTGTTCCAGGTTGGTGACGTGGAAGTACACCTCGTCGCCCAGTTTCACGCCCTCGATGTTGTCCGGGGCGAAGTGCGAGCGGATGCAGGTCATGTACACGTGCACCTTGTTGCCTTCGCGCACCACCTTGGCTTCCTTCTCACCCTTGGTGACGTAGGGGTGCTTGTTCTCCTCGATCTTGAAGAACTTGGTGGACTTGTTCTTCACCAGGTCGGCGGGCAGGGCCTGGGCGTAGTGCGGCTCGCCCGTGGTGGGGAAGTCCAGCAGCAGTTCCATCTTCGGGCCGTCGATGCTGTACAGCTGGGCGCTCTGGGTGAGCTCGGGGCCGGTGGGCAGGTAGCGGTCCTTGGTGATCTTGTTGTAGGCGATCACGTACTTGCCCCACGGCTGCTTGCTGTCGCCGCCGGGCACGCAGAGGTGGCCGATGGAGTAGTAGGTGGGCACGCGGTCCACCACTTCCAGGGTTTTCACGTTCCACTTCACGATCTCGCTGCTCACGAACATGGAGCTGTAGGCGAAGCCGTTGTTGTCGAACTCGGTGTGCAGGGGTCCCAGGCCGGGCTTCTTCACTTCACCCTGCAGCACGCTCTCATACTTCAGCACGGGGATGCCGTTGTAATCGCCCTCGAAATCCTTGTTGGCGATGGCCTGTTGCATTTTGGCGAAGGAGAACACCGGCAGGGTGGCGGCCAGCTTGCCGCTGCCCACGATGAACTCGCCCGTGGGGTCCACGTCGCAGCCGTGCGGGCTCTTGGGGCAGGGCATGAAGTAGAGCAGGTCGGCCAGCTCGGCGGGGTCCAGCTGCAGCACTTGCTCGGTCACCTTGCTGGTGGCCGTGTGGGTGCTCTCGTCGTAGTGGTTCATGTAGTGCTTGCCGGCGATCATCTTGCCTTTGCCTTCCTTGGCATACTGCTCGGCCTTCTTCCAGTTCACCGCCATGATGAAGTCCTTGTCGCGCTGGCTGGCGTTCACTTCCAGCAGGTCGTGGGCCTTCTCGGTATTGTAGGTGCTGAAGAAGAACCAGCCGTCGCTGGGCCCTTTGCCGGCGTGCGCCAGGTCGAAGTCCACCGCGGGGGTCTTGATCTGGAACGCGATGGCCATGGTGCCTGTGGCCGTATCGGGCTTCACGAAGCTCACCGTGCTCTTGAACGTCTCCTTGTAGGTTTCGATGGGAACATCACGCTCGGCATCGGTGCCCATGGGAATGCTGAAGCGGGTGCCTGCCACCAGGTACTCGCTGTTGGGCGTGATGAAGGGCGAGCTGTGGTTGCCGGCGCTGTTGGGGATCTCGATGATGCTGGACGTGCGGAAGGTCTTCAGGTCGATCATGGCCACCCGCGGCGTGTTGTTGCCGTTGATGAACATGTACTTGCCATCGGGCACGCCGTTGCTCATCGAGGCTTCCACGTGGTGGGAGTCGTCCCAGGGAATGAAGCCGTGGGTGGTCATCAGCATGGGCTTGGTCTCCTCGCTGTAGCCCCAGCCGTTCTCGGGGTCCACGGAGAACACCGGTATGTCGCGCAGCAGGCGGCCCGAAGGCAGGCCGTACACGGACATCTGGCCGCTGAAGCCGCCGCTGACGAAGTTGTAGAATTCATCATGCTGCCCCGGGGCGACATACACTTTGGATGCCGCGTCACCGGTGATGACGGTCTTGGTGTTGGTCGGCTTGCATCCTTGGATATAGGGGATGGCGATGCCTGCGGCCAAGATCAAGGGGATCGCAGAATTGGACGGTCTCCTTCTCATGTGGTGTTGGTTGGTTGTTCTGGTAGGGGCCGGTTATTTTGCCGGCGTTAGGGTGCGCATGAATTCGAGCACATCGAGTGCTTCGTCATGCGTGAGGTTCTGGTTGGGCATGCGCACCAAGCATTCTTCGAGCATGGCTTGGGCCTCGGGATCGGTTTCCAGCATGGCATCGGTGTGCAGGATCATGTTCATGATCCATTCCGGTTTGCGCTGTTCCAGGATGCCGCCCCAGCCCGGGCCCACCACGCGGTTGGTGCCGGTGCTATGGCAGGCTTGGCACTTCACCTCATAGAGTTCCTTGCCCTTGGCAGCCTTCCCTTGATCCACCTGCTCGGCAAACTTGATGTCGTCCGCGGTGACCAGGTCCGCACCCGCAGGAGCGGTGGCCGCAGCTTCAGGGGTGGCAGGGGTGGTGGCGGCGCCATCGCCGGTGGCAGGGGTTTCCCCTCCGCCGCAGGCTACGGCCAGGGCGAGCACGGCAACAAGGCCGAGGCCCTTCATGGAATTCTTCCGGTTGGTACTGTTTGGGATCGACATGGAACGTATTGTTTGCGGGTTCAAAATTCGTGACCGCAGCGAAGATAGGCCTGATCGTTGTCAGCTCAGGCCGTGAGAATGATCAGCCGGGGGCATTCCCGGTTTGTGCCCACCTTCGCACCCTGATGCAGCGTTGGTTCAACATCGCCCTCTTCAACTTCGGCATTGCCGGCGTGGTGGGCTGCGTGCTGCGCGCCATTTATATCTGGGAGATCCCCTGGGTGCGCTTCAAGGCCTTGTTGAACGCCCATTCCCATGTGGCCATGCTGGGCTGGGCCTTTATTGCCATGGTGGTGTTCCTGCTGCGCGACGAAACGCCCAAGGGCCCTTCGCGCTTCAGCCTGGCCATGCTGATCACCGCCCAGGTGGCCGTGGCGGGCATGTTGCTGGGCTTCCCCGTGCAGAGCTACGGGCCCTTCACCATCACCGTGTCCGTGCTGCACATGCTGGCCAGCTATGTGTTGTGCATACAGGTATGGAAAGCCACGCGCACCTGGCGTGCAAACGGCAGCCGCCTGCTGGCGCGCATCGCGGTGATCCTCATGTTCGTTTCCACCTTGGGGGTGTGGGGCACCGGCCTGATCATCGCCAACGGCGGCTTCGGCACCGAGCTCTACTACTGGTCCATCCAGTTCTACCTGCACTTCCAGCTCAACGGCTGGTTCTGGTTCGGCGCCTTGGCCCTGTGGAGCCGCTGGGCCGAGACCCACGGGGCGCGCCACGTCATGGACCGCATCACCATCCGCCTCTGGCTGGTCTCGGTGGTGCTCACCTTCGCCCTGGCCATTGCATGGAGCGAGCACCACTGGGCCGTGTATGCCACCAACTCCATCGGGGTGGTGCTGCAGTTGTGGGCCGGGTGGCGCACCGCCAAGGCCATTCTGGGCGCGCAGAAGATGCTGCACAACAAGGCGCCGCTCTGGGCGTGGCGCTGCGTGACGTACTCCCTGGCGGCCATGGGCCTCAAGGTGGTGATGCAGGCGGCCGTGGCCATTCCGCAGGTGGCCATCATGGCCTTCACGGTGCGCAACTACGTGGTGGGCTTCGTGCACCTGAACACCTTGGGCGTCATCAGCATGATGCTCTTCGCCATGGCCTTGCTGCGCGGCTGGTTCATCAGCACCTCGGCCGTGGCCCGCGCGGGCTTGGCCACGTTCACCAGCGGCATGCTGCTCATGGAGGCCGTACTGTTCCTGCAGGGCTTCTTCTTCTGGGCGGGCTGGGGCATGATCCCGGGATACTACTGGATCATCCTCCTGGTTTCCCTGTTGCTGCCCTTGGGCATCTTCGTGCTCCTGGGCCACTCCTGGAAGATGCGCAAGGAGGCCGAGCTCGCCGCCGCCATCAAACCTTGACCGTGCCGCAAGTCCTTTGGCATCCCGCAAGCAAGGGCCACCACGGCCTGGCCTGCTCGGCGGCACTCCCAACGGGCGGCAGCCCCCGAAAAAGCAAAGGGGCCGCCCCTGTTGGAACGGCCCCTTCACGGTTTTCGGCGGGGTTCAGAGCGTGCGGATCAGCTCCAGCATGGCCCGGGCCTGCTCCTTGCTGAGCTGCTGGTCCGGCATCACCGTCTTGGTCTCTTCCACCAGGGCTTGCGCGTCGGCGTCGTTCTCCACCATCCACTGGGTGTGCAGCATCATGTTCATGATCCACTCCGGCTTGCGGTCGTTGATCATGCCCTTCCAACCCGGTCCCACCACCTTTTGGTCCGTGAGGCTGTGGCACACATGGCACTTGGTGTCGAAGATCTTCTTGGCCTCGGTCACCAGGCCTTCATCGATCTTGTCGGCCAGCACGATATCGCCAGGCTGGACAAAGCCCGCAGGATAGGCCGTGGCGGCGGCGGCTTCAGGGGCCGGGGCCGTTTCCGGCGCTGCAGCCGCTTCAGGAGCGGCGGCCGGTTCCGCAGGCGTGGTTTGGGGCGTTTCGCCTCCGCAGGAGGCCAACAACAGGGCGATGCCCATGGGCATCAGCAATTTCGCGCAATTCATTTGGTTGTGCATTTTTCTTGATGTTCCGGGGGATCAGGGCCCCGCGGGTGCAAAGTTCATAGAAAACCGCGGCTTGCCAAACCAACCGCCGGCGTACGGCGCCAAGGAGGCACCAGGCCGGGGCGCTTGCGCCACCGGGTTCGGGCCGCGCTCGCTACCTTCGCCACGCACGCATTCCACGCCCGTATGACCTTCACCCGCACCTCCCCCGCCGCCGAAAACATCACCCTCGACGAACTGAAGGAAGAGATCCTGCGCGACTATGCCCTGGTGTGCCTGAGCCGCGAGGCCAGCCTGCTCGGCCGCAAGGAAGTGCTCACCGGCAAGGCCAAGTTCGGCATCTTCGGCGATGGCAAGGAGCTGGCCCAGGTGTGCATGGCCAAACAGTTCCGCCCCGGTGATTGGCGCAGCGGCTACTACCGCGACATGACCTTCATGTTCGCCATTGGCGAGCTCACCGTGCAACAGTGGTTTGCCCAGCTCTACGCCCATGCCGACGTGGATGCCGAGCCCGCCAGCGCAGGCCGCCAGATGAACGGCCACTTTGCCACCCGCAGCCTGGACGACCGCGGCGAATGGAAGGACCTCACGGCGCAGTACAATTCCAGCCCGGACATGTCGCCCACCGCCGGGCAGATGCCGCGCCTGCTCGGCCTGGCGCAGGCCAGCAAGATGTTCCGGCAGAACGAGGCGCTGCACCAGTACACCCGGTTCAGCGACAAGGGCAACGAGGTGGCCTTCGGCACCATCGGCGACGCCAGCACCAGCGAAGGACCCTTCTGGGAGGCCATCAACGCGGCAGGCGTGCTGCAGGTGCCCATGGCCATCAGCGTGTGGGACGATGGCTGGGGCATCAGCGTGGGCAAGGAATACCAGACCACCAAAGGCAGCATCAGCACGCTGCTCAAGGGATTTGAGAAGCAGGAAGGCACCAACGGCATCCGCATCTACAAGGTGAAGGGCTGGGACTATGCCGCCCTGAACAAGACCTACGAGCAGGCTATTGCACAATGCCGTGAGGAGCACGTGCCCTGCCTGGTCCATGTAGAGGAGGTGACCCAGCCCCAGGGCCACAGCACCAGCGGCAGCCACGAGCGCTACAAGAGCAAGGAACTGCTGGAATGGTACAAGACCGCTGACTGCAACGTGCGGTTCCGCGAGTTCATCCTGGCCTTCAAGCCCGGCGGTGTGCCCATCGCCACGGCGGAAGAGCTCGATGCGATCCACACCCGGGCCAAGGCCGATGCACGTGCCGCACAGAAAGCCGCATGGGCCGCGTTCAACGCACCGATCCAAGAGGAGAAGAACGAGGTGATCGACCTGATCGATGCCTTGGGCACGCCGGAAGGTGCGGCCCTCGCCGAAGAGCTGCGCAAGGCCGTGGACCCCGGCCGCAAGGACATCCTTTCCGCCGCGCGCCGTGCATTGATCGCCATGGGCCACACCACGCACCCCTCCGTGGATGCGCTGCGCGAATGGGTCGAAAGCGCAATGGCCGCCAACGCGGACCGCTACGGCAGCCACCTCTACAGCCAAAGCGCCAAGAGCTGCCTGAACGTGGCTGAGGTGCCGGTGGAATACAACGGCGACGAGGAAGTGGACGGCCGCGTGATCATCCGCGACAACTTAACCGCGCTCTTCGAAAAAGAGCCGCTGCTGCTCACCTACGGCGAGGACACCGGCAAGATCGGCGACGTGAACCAGGGCATGGAGGGCATGCAGGCGCGCTTCGGCGAACTACGCGTGAGCGATGCCGGCATCCGCGAGAACAGCATCATCGGCCAAGGCATCGGCATGGCCCTGCGCGGTCTGCGCCCCGTGGCGGAGATCCAATACCTGGACTACTTGCTCTACGGCCTGCAACCGCTGAGCGACGATGTGGCAACCACGCTGTGGCGCACCAAGGGCGGCCAGAAATGCCCGCTGATCGTGCGCACCCGCGGACACCGCTTAGAGGGCGTGTGGCACAGCGGCAGCCCCATGGGCATGATCATCCACAGCCTGCGCGGCATGGTGGTGTGCGTGCCCCGCAACATGCAACAGGCCGCAGGCATGTACAACACGCTCCTTCAAAGCGACGACCCCGCCTTGGTGATCGAATGCCTCAACGGCTACCGCAGCAAGGAGCGCATGCCCGCCAACCTCGGCGCGTTCACCGTGCCCATCGGCATACCGGAGGTGGTGCGTGAAGGCGACGACATCACCTTGGTGAGCTACGGAAGCACCTTCACCGTATGCCAGCACGCTGCTGACCGCTTAGCGGAACTGGGCATTGAAGTGGAGCTGATCGATGCGCGCACCCTCCTCCCCTTCGACCGCACGCACCGTATATCCGAAAGCTTGAAGAAAACCAGCCGCCTGCTGGTGGTGGACGAGGATGTGCCCGGCGGCGCCAGCGCCTACATCCTGCAGCAAGTGCTGCAAGAGCAGAACGGCTACCGCTGGTTGGATGCCGCGCCTGCCACGCTCACCGCCAAAGCCCATCGCCCCGCCTATGGCACTGACGGCGACTACTTCAGCAAGCCCGGCGTGGAGGATGTGGTGGAGAAGGTGATGGGGATGGTGAGGGAGTGAACGCGATTTCCGTAGTCACCAATGAGTCCTCGTGCGATCCAGGATATTGAGGGATTCAAGTTCTACTTCTTCAGTTTGGAGAACAACGAACCGCCTCATGTACACGTCAAGAAGGGTGAAGGCTCTGCGAAATGGTGGTTATTGCCCGAACCTGAACTGGTTTACTCCATCGGCTTCAAAGCAGGTGATGAAAGGAAAATCAACGCACTGATCAAAAAGCATGGGAATGAAATCCTCCAAGCCTGGCACAACCACTTCAACCGTTAAGTTCGGGAAGGGCATGGACCCGATCGAGACCCTGATCCTTAGCGAAGGTCTACGAATCGTTGATGTTCATCCTTACAGGGAACTGGACCTGCTCGCCATTGTCATTAACAGTGGTGACATCCTGCAAGCTCGCATCTCCGATTTTGAGCGATTGAGAAAGGCTACTGATAAGCAGTTGGAGAACTGGCAACTGATCGGTGGCGGCATCGGCATCCATTGGGAAGCGATGGATGAAGACATTTCACTCCGTGGTTTCATTCGGGACGCGGCGCAACAGGAAGCATTGCGGCGGCTTTCCACCAATCCCCGTAAGAAGAGAATCGCAGCGGGACGATCATAGGAAGCATGGAGGTAGTGTTGGAGCTGGACATGGGCATGGGGACGGTATGGGCTCGCATAGATCCGCGTGACCGCTTTGGCCAAGCCAGTACCGGCAAACCAATGATCCAGCCCGAGCACCTCCAAGCTTGAACGCTTGGCAATTGTCGCTCCACCATTGCAATAGGCATGCTCATTCCCTTGCATGCAACTCACGGAATAACCAGAAGAAAAGAGCGTTGGACCACCATGCTGATCAAGTATGCCGTACTTATCCTCGTGGCTGGAACAGCCAGCTTGGTATTGAATGCCCAGGACAATACCATTCTGGTCTATGATCCGGTGACACAAGAGGTGGACACCATCCAACCCGTGCTTCCCACGGATACCGTGGAAGCCTTTCTTCCCCACAACCCCGGCACTTTGTCCGGCTGGGAAGCCCTTACATTGGAAGCCTCGCCACCCGGCTTCTTGGGCCCTGTACAACAACGCCCACCGCGTGCAGCAGCCAGCTTTGATCTATTAAAATTTCCTGTTCGTGCCGCAGGCGCGCTTCGTCGGGTGGAAACAGACTCTACTTCGGCCCGTTGCACCGGCCAACTTGTAGGGCCGTGGCACGTGCTCACGGCATCCCACTGCTTGCGCAGCATAGGTACCGGTGAATGGAGTACTGGTCAAATTTACTTCTACCCAGCCTTCGACAATGGCGTGGCTTCACCGTTCGACTCCGCCCGTGCCGTGCGCTACTACGTGCCATTGATCCCGCAACACGATAATGCCTTGATTGAACTGGACCATCCTATAGGCACAGAACTCGGTTGGATAGGCCTCGGGTTCACCACGGACACGGCCTTCTTCAACGATCGCATCGTCCAAAAATTTTCGTACCCTGCTGATGCCAGCATGCTTGGCAACAGCGTCCCGTACAATGGTGATACGCTATATCACATGGCATCGCCCATGGTTCGATTCACTGGTGCAGGCGTGCCGTCCGTTGGTGTGAACTACTGGATGGGAGTACCCGGAGAAAGTGGCAGCGGTGTTTGGATCACTGACAACATCAACTATCAGGTGCTCGGTGTCCTATCATGGTCCAGTGCATACCGCCACACGTTGATGGATGCCGGGACCTTTGCGCAGTTCCGGACCATCCTTGAAGACCCTTCCATCGGCATTTCGGATGTGCAACTTGCCAATGCACAAATGCGCGTGTGGCCCAACCCTGCGGCAGACCACTTTTCTCTCAGCATGGGAGATGGCCTTCCTGAAGGCATGTACGACATTTCGATCCGGAACCTCAGCGGCCGTGAGGTAAAACGAACGCAGTTCCGGGGGCATTCATGCACGGTTCAACGCAACGGATTGGCACCGGGCGTATACTTGCTCCAGCTCACATCCTGGAACGGAACCTCATTGTCCGGCCGTGTAGTGTTTGAGTGAAAGCAACCGGCCACTGCAATAGGGGTGGCACTCGCAAATCCCCAAGTCCGCGCTCGCGTTTTCCGCGAGTGCGTACCACGCATAAGGCCTCAGGCCTGTCTGTATCCAGAACGAACCATGCCCATCACCCTGCCCATCCCTTCCCTCGAAGGCCCCAAGTCCGCGCTCGCGTTTTCCGCGAGTGCGTACCACGCATAAGGCCTCAGGCCTGTCTGTATCCAGAACGAACCATGCCCATCACCCTGCCCATCCCTTCCCTCGAAGGCCTCACTTCCGAACGCTTAGTCTTTCGCCATCCGCGCTTGGACGACCACACCTGGTGGATGGAGTACATCAACAACGCCGAAGCCATCCGCTTCATGCCGTTCACCTTGGGCAGCGAGACTGACTGCACGGGCTTTATACAGCGCTCGTTGGACCGCATCGTCCGTGATGGCTCCTGCTTGAACGTGGTCACCGACAGCGCCACCGGCAAGCCCGTGGGCATGGTGGGCCTGTTGACGCAGGAAGTGGACGGCATCGCTGAATTGGAGATCGGCTACCACTTGCTGCCATCGGCGTGGGGAAAGGGATACGCCACGGAAGCTGCCATGGCTTGCAAGGAATTTGCCCGCACACGCAACTTGTGCCCTTCGGTGATCTCGCTGATCGACCACGACAACCAAACAAGCCGGGCCGTGGCCGGGCGCAACAGCATGACCTTCGAAAAGAACACCGTGCACCACGGCATCCCGGCCATGGTGTTCCGGCTTCGTTTTTAGCCCGGTGGTCAATTCCGGGCCGGGCATTCCGATCAACCGGCCACGAACGCGTATCTCCTTTGTGCCTCGGGCGGAGGCCTCCGCCAATGCCAATTCATCCCGTTTTCCACCACGGTACCTTTGCACCACCAACTATCCACGGCCATGAAACAGCGATTCAACATTGCCACTGCTTCCCCCAACGTATACAAGGCCATGATGGGCCTGGAGGAGCACCTGCACCATTGTTCGATCGAAATTCCTTTGATCCACCTGATCAAGCTGCGCGCCTCGCAGATCAACGAATGCGCCTACTGCCTGGACATGCACTGGAAGGACCTGCGCGCACTTGGTGAAACCGAGCAGCGCCTGTATTCGCTGGATGCTTGGCGCGAATGCCCGTGGTACAGCGACCGCGAACGCGCCGCACTGGCCTGGACCGAGGCCGTTACACGCGTGGCCGTGGACCAGGTGCCCGATGCCGTGTTCGACGCGGTGCGCCCGCACTTCAACGACACGGAGCTGGCCGACCTCACCTGCGCCATTGCCACCATCAACGCGTGGAACCGGTTCTCCATTTCGGCACGCACCGTGCCCGGCACGTACCAGCCCAAGGCCGTGGCCCATGCACGCTGAACGGCCGCTGGAAGCGGCCCGCAGCTGGTTCGCCGCGTTCAACGCCCACGACCTGGAGGCCTTGTTGGCGCTTTATGCCGAAGATGCCCGGCATTTCAGCCCGAAATTGCTGGTGCGCCGGCCGGAGACCGGTGGCTGGGTGCAGGGCAAGGAGGCCCTGCGCGACTGGTGGCGCGATGCCTTCGAACGCCTGCCCTCGTTGCACTACGAGCCCACCCGCTTGATCGCCGACGGCACCGCCGTGTTCATGGAGTATGTGCGCCATGTGCAGGGCGAAGCCGACCTGCGGGTAGGTGAAGTGCTTGAACTGGCGGCTGATGGCCGGATCGCGGCTTCGCGGGTGTACCACGGCTGAAAGCCTTGTCCTACATGGACTTGCGGCGCACCTGCACGTAGTTCATCTTCAGCTCCGTATTGCCCGCCAACGGGTCCGTCAACCGCAGCATGCCCGCACGGCCGCTCTTCAGCCTGCCTGCATCCACATCGGCCTCGGCGGGTGCGCCTGTAATGTTGATCCGCGGTGCGCTGATACGCGTGCCGATCCAGAACGCCGGGTTCCACCAGCCGATGTTGGTGAGGTTGAGCTGCCCCATGGTGTAGAGCACCACCGGTGCCCGCATCGCAACGTTCCAATACACATTTTCCAGGTCCACCACGGACTTGGGCGGCATGTTCACATAAATGGAAGCCTTGCGCACCTGGTGCTCCACGTGGAAGTTGGACAGCATGAACGACTTTACCACGGGGTTGCCGGCCGGGCGGCTTTCATCCCCGTCCAAGGTGGCACTGAGGTACAGGTCATGATCCGCTTCACTGCCCTCTGATACGCAGTCCGTCATCCGCACCCCGCCGCTGTTGAGCACGGTGAAGGCCGCCGTGGTCGTTTTGGCGCAGTACACGCGGCACTGCTCCAGCACGCTGCTGTTGCTTTGGCTGTTGGTGCCCGTGGCACCGGACCAATCGCCATGGCGCAGCACGATGCCCTTGTCCGCCGGATTGGTCACCCGCACGTTCTGCAGCCGGGTCAGCAGGCAGAACCGCAAGTCCACGGCAGCCACGCTTTGGGCCTCCAGGTTCAGGTTCTCGATCACGCTGCCCAAGGTGGCCTTCAGGTCGATGGCCTTGCGCCCGCCACGGACCTCGGCGAAATCCTTGATCACATAGCGGCAATTGGTGCGCACCATGGCCTCCTGCATGTCGTTCACGGCATAGGTGAAGCCATTGGAGGCGGGCCCCAGGCTGAGGCGGCTTCCCCGGCCATCGATCACCAGCAGGCGTCGGCACGGCAACACGATGTCGCCACTGCTGTGGTACTTTTCCGCCGCCGTGAACACCACCGCGGTGGCATCCTCGGGGAGCTGCGCGAACCACTTGCCCACATCCACCATGGCGGGCACCACATATTCCGTGGCCTGCACCGGTGCCGCCGCCAGGCAGCCCAGCATCACCCACGGGTTGATCCTCTTCATGGGGCCAAACTACGGATCCGCGGCACGGTACCTCCAAGCAAGGGACTGGGTAACTTGCCGCCATGCTGCGCACGGACTTCAAGCGCATACCCCGGCTCTCCACGCCCCGCCTGGAGTTGCGCGCCATGCAGGACGACGATGCCGGGGACGTGTTCCAGCTGCGGGCTTCACCCGCCGTGATGCGCCACATACCCAAGCCCATCGGCACCCGTACCGCCGAAGGGCTGGAACTGGTGCGCGAGTTCCGGAATGCGGCAGCCGCCGGCAACGCCATCATGTGGGCCATCACCGTGAAGGGCTCCCGGCGGCTGCTCGGCTACATCGGCTTTTGGCGCATCCTCAAGGAGCATCACCGCGCCGAGATCGGCTATGCCCTTCACCCCGACCTCTGGGGGCAAGGATTGATGAGCGAGGCGGTGGCCGCCGTGCTGGAACACGGCTTCCGGAAAATCGGGCTGCACAGCGTGGAAGCAGCGGTAACGCCGGACAACACCGCCTCCATCCGCGTACTGGAGCACAACGGCTTTGTGCTGGAAGGCCACCTGAAGGAGAACATCCTGGTGAACGGCATCTTCCGCGATACCCTGGTCTACACCCGGCACGGCTCCCTCCCGGCCTCCGCGTGAAGCCGTGCCCGGGGGCGCCATGGGAGCGCAGCGGTATTTTCGCACCATGCGTCCGCTCATGGCCATATCCGCCCTTCTCCTATGGTTTTGCGCCGTGGCACAGGCGCCCGCGGAACACCAGTTCGCCCTGAGCCTCGCCCCCACCACCGACGGCCGCTTGTTCTGCCTCTTTCTGGTGAAGACGGCCCCTGATGCCAACGGGGTGGCACAAGTGGTGGAAAGCAGACCGCTGAGCCGGGAGAACTTCATCCGGCAGGCCCAAGGACGTGCGTTCAGCGCGGCCAATCCCGATGCCGAGGACCTCTTCCGCAAGTTCGGCGTGCAACAATGCACCTTGCCGCCGGACAGTGCCGCCATGGGCTTCCTTACCGACTGCAGCACCTTGGACAACCTCTGGAAACTGCGCTACTGGGAATATCCGCTGCGCACCGAGGCCGGCCAGCGCACCGCCAAAGGCTGGAGCGAAAAACCACTTTCACCCAGCCAACGGCAACTGGAGATCCTGGGGCACTACGGCCTGAAATTCACCAATGGGCTCATCATCGGCGCGGAACTCTTCCACCTGTTGCGCGACATGGGCGACCCCCAATGGGTGAACAGTTACCGCGGCGGAGCGTGACCATCCCACCTGCATGAACCTGAACAACCTCTTTGAACGCCTGCAAGACGGCGACCGCGTGGCCTTGGCCCGGGCCATCACCCTGGTGGAAAGCGCACGCCCTGAAGACAAGGCCATGGCGGCGGCACTGGTGCGCAGCGCCCTGCAGCTCCAGCGGGCATCGGTGCGCATCGGCATCACCGGCATCCCCGGCGTGGGCAAAAGCACGTTGATCGATGCGTTGGGCAGCCAGCTCACCGCCGAAGGCCACCGCGTGGCCGTGCTCGCCATCGACCCCAGCAGCGCGCGCAGCGGCGGCAGCATACTGGGCGACAAGACGCGCATGGAGCGGCTGGCTGCCGACCCCAACGCCTTTGTGCGGCCAAGCCCCAGCGGCGGCACGCTGGGAGGCGTGGCGCGCCGCACCCGCGAGGCCATGCTGCTGTGCGAAGCCGCAGGCTATGACCGCATCCTCATTGAAACCGTGGGCGTGGGCCAGAACGAGGCCGCCGTGGACCAGCTTACCGACCTGAACCTGCTGCTGATGATCGGCGGTGCCGGCGACAGCCTGCAAGGCATCAAGCGCGGCATCATGGAGGCGGCAGACCTGATCGCCATCAATAAGACCGACGGCGGCAACGAGCAGCGCAACCAGCGCGCCGCCATGGACCTCCGGCTGGCCATCGCCCTGCTGCCCCCGCGGGAAAGCGGCCACCACCCGGATGTGCTGCTCTGCTCGGCCGCATCAGGCAATGGCATTGCACGCCTCGCGGAAGCGTTGGAGCACATGGCGCAGCGAGACATGCAAAGCGGGCACCGCCTGCAACGGCGCCAAGCCCAGTCCCGTTGGTGGATGCGCACTGCCATCGAGGAAGCCTTGATCGACGGCTTCCACGCGGACGCCCGTATCCGCGCACTGCTGCCCGGCATGGAGCAGCGCGTGCAGCAAGGAGAGATCAGCCCGTTCGACGCAGCGCACGAACTGCTGCGGCTGTACGGCCACGCCGACTGAACCCCGCCCGTTCAGAACAACTTCCGCACTTCCTCCTTCAGTGCCACGATCGCTTGTTGCGTGGGCAGGTGGCTCAGGCGGGATGCCGTCTCGAACACCCGCTCGCTCAGCGCCGTGCCGCTGGCCCCTTCCGGGGTGCTCTCCGCAGCGATGTTGATGATGCGCAGCGTTTCTTCCTTGGCCATGCGCACCTGCTGCCACGCCCGGTCGCTCACATAGATCTGCTGGGTGACGTTGTGCTCGTACTCCTCCCGCACGGTGGCCAGCAGCTCGGCATGCAGCATGCGTGCCGTCATGTTGTGCTTGTGCACACGGAACACCAGCGCGCCCGGCGCGATCCGCTCCAGGAACAGCGTGAGCCGCTCATAGGCCTGCAGCCGCAGCGGCAGCACGTGCTTGCGGTCTTCCCGCTTGGCCTCGGCCATGAGCTGCGTGCTGGCCTCGCGCTGCCGCGTGCCCAGGAACTGGCGCAGTAGGTAGTACGCCGTGAGGAACACCACCACGGAGGGCACCAGGGCCAGCAATACATTGAACCATTGATCTCCCGTCATCTTCTTCGCTATTACGCGGCGAAGATGGGGGATGTTCGGCTTGCATGCGCAGTGCGGTGAACGCGTTGCGCACAGGGGACCACACCGCCCTTGGGGTTCCTCGAAGACCCCTTTGGTGACGCGCACTCCGCCGATGCAGCACCGATCGCCGACCCCATACCCGGAAACAGGTAGAAAACCTTGCCCAGCGCGGGAAAGCGACGTTTAAAATACCCGATACCGGGTATTTCGATCAACAAACCAAGTGCAGTACTTCGTTGTTCATTCCGAACAAGCCTTCACGTAAACCAACTCCCAAAAAACCATGGCTAAGCAACAGATCAAGCTCAACCTGCGCCAAGGTGAAAAACACAACCCGGAGATCCCCTTGCGGGCATGGCTCTTTGACCGGCATGGCAAGCTGGCCAGCAGTGCCCCTGTGGGAAAAGAAGGCGAACTGCTGTTACCCGACGCCACGGGCGATCAATTGAAGTACGGTACGCTGCACATCACCCCCGAACCACGGGACATCCCGCCGGGGGAAGCAGTGACACCGGCGCACATGCGCAAGTGGAGGTCCTACTCGCCGATCGTGCGCCATGTGGGCGGCATTCTCCAAGATCTGTACCCCGTACCAGCTTCCTATTGGCCGTACTGGTCGTTCTGTTGGTGCACCATCCGGGGGAAAGTGGTAAAGACCTTGATGCGCAATGGCCTTCCCGTGGATTACCCCGTCTGCAACGCCAAGGTGCATGTGTGCGAAGTGGACAAGATCAGGCTTGTGCTGCCCACCCTACCGGACGACATATTCTGGCGATGGCGCTGGGAATGGCTGCGCGACCTGCACTTGAAGGAAGTGATCGACTTTGATGTGCCGTTCAAGGACCCGCGCGACCTGTGGCCTCCCGCACCGGTCTCCCGGTACGTCGAGCCTTTCGAGGCAAAGGGGATCGGCACGCACATCTCCGAACAACGGGCCGGCATGCGACCGATGGCTTTCGCCGGGATGCAAGCGGACCTCAGCGGCCGCGTGAACATACACGGTGGCCGCACCCCGACGATGGCCGCCAAAGCCATCGCCGCGCCGCTTCCGTCCACCGAGTTGGTCGCCGCCATGCTCACCGACAACATCGGCCGGCTGCGAAGCACCATCACCGCCAACCTGGAGTTGTTCATCCCATACTTCTGCCACTGGCCTTGGATCTGGCCGTACCTCTATCGTTGCACCGAGATCGGCACCACCATCACCGACGAACATGGCCGCTTCGAGGTGCTGTACAACCGCTGCACCGATGAATGGAAACCCGACGTGTACGTGTGGGTGGAATACATGGTGGGCGGCTCCTATACCACCGTGTACGACCCGGGCCGTGCCTGCCACACCCATTGGGATTACACCTGCGGCGCGGAGATCACCATCCGCATCACCGACCCGCGCGTGCCGGCCTGCGGCCCATCGCCGGTGCTTCCGGGTTCGGGCATCGAGTTCCGCCGCATCGGCTCGGGCGCTTTTGTCCAACACGTGGAGCAATCGAACGCCACCGTGCTGCGCAGTGGCAAGCTGTTCCGCCAAACCGGCCTGAGCGACCTGGTGGGCGGTGGGAATTTCTCCCCTTTCGGCGGCACCTTGCCCATGAAGGTGAACTTTACCGACGGCCTGTTGGCGGCCGGCATAACACACTACCAGTGGAAGTACAAGTTGAAGGAACGGGCAACCGCCGGGCACAACTTACCGGGTGGCAACGGCCGCACCGCGCTAGCAGACAATACACTGCTGCCCGAGGCCGATGGTTGGCACTTCATCCAACAGCCGGTCTCCATCGGCTACATCGACTTCGAGATCGCCACCAACACCTTCCACCACAAGGAACATCCGTTGGGCCCCATACCAGCGGTGGCCGAACCCACCTTCATCATACCGCAACATGATGTCATCGCCACGGTTGGCGCGCCACCAGCGGGCTTCCAACGGTTCTGGGAGATGGAGGAGTTCTACTGCGCCTTCTTCGACACCGTGCAACTGGCACCCGCCGGCCTCTATGAGGTGGTGATGCAGTTGGGCAAGGTGGTCGCCGGTGCCTTCGTGCCCGTGCAGATGGACCAAGACTTCTTCCAAGTGCCCGACTACTACAACAATACCATCACCATTGACGCGCCGGCCGCGTACCTGTTCACCGAAGGCTCGCCGCCGGCCAAAGCCAGCGGGTTCAAGATCCTGCTGCGCGTGGACAACCGCAACATGGAAGTGGGCATCCACAATGCCGCGATAAGCGAAGGCGCGCCCTATTCGGAGGCCACCAGCCACTGCGGCTTCCTGCAATACAGCAACCTGCAGGCCACCCAGGTGAAACTGCGCTTCCATGCCCGGCACCCGAACGACTTCGGCAATTTCAACTTCACCGTGGTGCGCGGCTTGGGCAACCCTGTGCCCCTGGCCAGCGCCAGTGGTGACGTGGCCACCGACACCAGCGGCGTGTACGCGATCGATGGGCCTTCGGACCGGATCTATGCCGGGGTGAATACTGCGGCCGATATCCTCGCAGGCTGCCCCAATGCGGCCTTCGCCGAAAGCCTCGATACCGATGCCTGGGCCACGGACGGTACAAACAGGCTGCAATACCTGGACCGTGGTGCATTGGCGGCCTTTGCGCTGGCCAAGTTGACCTGAGCGCGGCAACCACTTGGCGATGGGGCCGGGCAACAAGCCCGGCCCCTTTTGCATTCAGGGCCCTGCAAAGCCGGCCGTCCGGGAGTGTTGCTGGAAGCACCTCTTTCCCTTTTGCCCCGGATCCACCTACATTCGGCCCAAATCCTACTCATGCGATCACGCCACCTCGCCCTTCTCTTAGCTTTGATCCTCACGTTGACCCTGGTGTCCACCCTGAATGCGCAGAAGCTGCCCCAGGTGCAGTTCCTGGACCATGTAAGCACCAACATGGCATGCAGTGACGGATACAGGTTGGGCCACGGTGCATACCAAGGGCGCGCGTACAACGTGTACTCCTGCGATGGGAAATTGGAGATCGTCGGATGGGACCCCAACAGCACCAACGTGGAGTTCAGGCACGTGACGGACTCGCCTTTCAACAAGGATGAACATCATGTGATAAGTGAAGTAGTGGGCCTGGACGGTACCCTGTGGGTCATTTTCCTATCCCAGAGCCGCGAAAAGCGTGAAGGCGAGTATAACATCGATGCATTGCCGTTGAACCCCGCGACCGGAGAACCGGGCGGCGCCCTGGTCCATGTCGGCGAAGTGAATTTCCGTGCAAGCATCGATGCCATGCTGGCGAACCTGTACAATCAATTCAAGTTCGTGCCCTCTCCGGACCGCAAAGGGCTCCTGATCATGTTCGACGCCATGGTCGACCAGGACCAACATAGCATGCTGTGTGCCTGGGTGGTGAACAAGGACATGGTGAAGCAATGGTCGGCGATCTTCCGGTTGCCAGCAAGGGGAAGGGCCAGCAAGGGCATCCTGGACGACCATGGAAACGCCTATGCCGTCTACAATGAAGGCTTCGAATTTTCCGTTGAAGGATCCAAGAAGAATCGTACGCATCATGTACTGCTGCTGACGGAAAAAGGCTATGGGCCCTTGGAAAGCCCGCAGCCGGTGGAACGTGATCAATTGATCCGGGCCACCGCCGCCCTGATGCCCGACGGCACCCTCATGTTGGGCGGACTACTGTTGAAGAAGAATGGCTCGGTGTCGTACGATAATGTCCATGGCCTCTTCTTCCAGAGGCTGGACAAGGACCTCAAGCCGATGGGAGAACCCAGCTGGAAGGAAGTACCGGATACGGACAAACATGCCATGTCGGCGGCCATGGAATTGATCCCACGGCCCGATGGTGGCGTATTCATGGTGGCCGAGACGCGTAGCATCGATCGTTACCGTGTGGACCTTGTGGTGGCCTCATCAGATGCGAATGGCCAAACGGACTGGACATGGACCACCCCGATAGGTCAGCCTTCCGGTGCCACGGTCTACTATGACCAGCAGGAGTTGGACCCGCTGGTCCATCTCGTTGGTAACGAGCTCTACGTGCTCCACAGGAATGCCCCGATCAATTTCCAACGGATCGCAGAGGGAAAAGGTCCGAAAAGGGTGATCTACGCCATCACCGAACCGGACATCGAAGTTTTGCACTGCACGGGCGGGTCGAGCCCGGAACGATGGATGTTGGATCAACAGGACTATGAACTGCACGGGCCTTGCGACAATCTGGCAAGGGAACAGGCAAGGCACTATTATGCCAGTTTGAAGGAGAGCAAGCAGATACAGGGGAACGACAAGGCCAACTATAAGTTAGCACGCCTGGTCTTCGAATAGATCCGCCTTGGGCCATGATCGGGTTGACCGGGTAAGTCGGTCAGCCCCTCGGCGTGTTGAACGCCGGGTGCATGCGGTAAAACGGGCCCACCGGACCGACGGATGCATAGGGTTGGCCATCCGTACCGGAACAGGCCGAGCAGGGCCGCTGTGGGCAGGCGGTTCCCCATTGCGGATGCCATCCCGGCACGAAGGCTAAATTCGCCGCACCAAAACGCCAGGCTGCCGGTACCACCGGCGCCACCCACCACACATCATGCAGCTTTCCCCCCTTGTCCGCTCCATGTCCGAATCGGCCACCCTGCGCATGGCCCAGCGCTGCCGCGAGATGCGCGCCGCCGGCCGCGACATCGTGGACCTGAGCCTGGGCGAACCCGACCAGGACCCGCCCGCCTTCGCCGTGGAAGCCGCCCAACAGGCCATCGCCGACAACAAGTGGAACAAGTACCCCCCGGTGATGGGCTACATGGACCTGCGTGCCTCCATCAGCGAAAAATTCAAACGCGACAACGGCCTGCACTATGCGCCCGAGGAAGTAATGGTGAGCACCGGTGCCAAGCAGGCCATCATGAACGTGATCATCTCCCTGATCGGCCCCGGCGATGAGGTGGTGATCCCCGCGCCGTTCTGGGTGAGCTACGCCGAGCAGGTGCGCTTCGCCGGCGGCACGCCCGTGCTGGTGCACAGCACGCTGGAAGAGGACTACAAGCCCCCGGTGGCTCGCATCGCCGCCGCCATCACCCCGCGCACGCGCCTGCTGTTGTTCAGCTCGCCCACCAACCCCAGCGGATCGGTGCTCACCCAAGCCGAACTGGAGGAACTGGCCGCCGTGGTGCTGCAGTGGCCCGGCCTGATGGTGATCAGCGACGAGATCTACGAACACATCGTCTTCGACGGCGACCACCGCTCCATCGGCGCGCTGCCCGGCATGCTGGAGCGCACCATCACCGTCAACGGCATCTCCAAGGCCTTCGCCCTCACCGGCTGGCGCATCGGCTACATCGGCGCGCCCAAGTGGGTGGTCCAGGGCGCCAACAAGGTGCAGGGCCAGTTCACCAGCGGCGCCAACGGCATCGCCCAGCGCGTGGCCAAGGCCTGCGTGGAAGCCGACCCCGCGCTGATCGCCGGGCTGCGCACGGATTTCCTGCGCCGCCGCGACCTGGTGCTCCACGGCCTGGCCCAGGTGCCCGGCTGGCGCTGCAACAAGCCCCAGGGCGCCTTCTATGTGCTGCCCGACGTGAGCAGCAGCCTGGTGGGCCACTTGCGCACCAGCGCCGACCTGTCCATGCACCTGCTGGAAACGGCCGGGGTGAGCCTGGTGGAAGGCGATGCCTTCGGAGCCCCCAATACCCTGCGCATAAGCTATGCCACCGGCGATGCCCTGCTCACCGAGGCCATCGCCCGCATCGCCAAGGCCGTGGCCGCATTGCCCGGCAATTGAACCATGGAGCCCGCACGGATCATCGAGGGCTTCCAACGCACCACCGCCCTGGTGGTGGGCGATGTGATGCTCGATGCCTACCTCTGGGGCCGCGTGGAACGCATCAGCCCCGAAGCCCCCGTGCCCATCGTGCAGGTCACCCGCCGCAGTGCCCGCCTGGGCGGCGCGGCCAACGTGGCCTTGAACCTCCAGGCCCTCGGTGCCAAGGCCGTGGTGGCCGGCATCACCGGCAAGGATGCCGCCGCCGATACCTTGAAAGGCCTGTTCCTCCAACAACAACTCACGGCCGAAGGGCTCTTCGCCGTGCCGGGCCGCCCCACCACCGTGAAAACCCGGGTGATCAGCGGCAGCCAGCACGTGGTGCGCGTGGACGAAGAAGAGGAACACCACCTGCCCGCCGACCTGCAGGAGGCCTTCCTCCATCACGTGATCGACCTGTTGCGCAACACCGCGCCGGCCGTGCTCATTTTCGAGGACTACGACAAAGGCGCCCTCTCCCCCGCCGTGATCGGCGGCCTGGTGGCTGAAGCACAGCGCCTGGGCATTCCCGTATCGGTGGACCCCAAGCGGCGCCAGTTCTTCGACTACCGCGAGGTGGACCTCTTCAAGCCCAACCTCAAGGAATTGCGCGACGGCCTGAAGGTGGAACTGCCGCCCGGCGACCTGGACCTGCTGCGCGGCGCCGTGCGCATGCTCGAGGCCCGCTTGGCAAACAAGGCCTCGCTGATCACCCTCAGCGAACACGGCATCTATGCCCACCGCAACACGGAGGAAACCGTGCTGCCGGCACACCGGCGCAACATCACCGACGTGAGCGGCGCAGGCGACACGGTGATCGCCGTGGCCTCGCTGTGCCTGGCCTTGGGCCTGCCGCTGCCGCTGATCGCCGCGTGGGCCAACCTGGCCGGCGGCCTCGTTTGTGAGCATGTGGGCGTGGTGCCCGTAGACCCTGCGGCGCTCCTGGCCGAAGCCCAACGGCTCAACCTGGGAAACTCCCGATGAACGACGCGGTAAAACCCTACTCGGACCAAGGCTCCAAACGCGAACAGGTGGAGCGGATGTTCGATCGAATTTCGCCCAAGTACGATCTGCTCAACCGCCTCTGCTCCCTGGGCACCGACCAAGCCTGGCGCCGCAAGGTGATCCGCGCCGTGGGCCGCGAACCCGTGGACCGCCTGCTGGACGTGGCCACCGGCACCGCCGACCTGGCCCTGATGACCAGCAAGGTGGCCAAGCACATTACCGGTGCCGACATCTCCGCAGGCATGCTCGCCCACGGCCGCACCAAAGTAGAGAAGGCCGGGTTGTCCGACCGCATTGAACTGGTACAAGCCGACGCCGCCGATCTGCCCTTTGCCGACGGCTCCTTCGATGCCATCACCGTAGCCTTCGGCGTACGCAACTTCGAGGACCTGCCCCGCGGCCTGCGCGGCATGGTGCGCGTGCTGCGCCCGGGCGGACGGCTCTTCGTGCTGGAGTTCAGCAAGCCGGAACAAACCCCGTTCAAGCAGCTCTTCCGCTTCTACTTCCACCGCGTGATGCCCCTGATCGGCCGCATGGTAAGCAAGGATGACGCGGCCTACACGTATTTGCCCGCCAGCGTGGACGCCTTCCCCCAAGGCAAGGCCTTCGAAGCCATGCTGGCCGATTGCGGCCTGCGCGAACTGCGCTCCCGCAAGCTCACCTTCGGCATTGCCACCTTGTACACCGGCCGCAAATGACCGCAAACGGCTTGCCACGCGCCAATTCCTCCCGGTACATGCACGGATCCGCCCCTACTTTCGTTATTTGATCCGATGCCCGTCCGTGCCGCCTTTCCCGCCCTGCTGTTCCTGTTGGGCCTGGCCGTGCCCGCCAGCGCCCAACGCGCCGGTGTGAAGGTGGAGAACCTGCCCAACTTCGACCTGCACCGCTTCCACTTCGGCTTCCTGCTCAGCTACAACACCAGCGACTTCTACATGACAATGAAGCCGCGCCCCCTCCAGCATGATACCCTGCTGGTAGTGGACCACGTGAAGCAGCCCGGCTTCAACCTGGGCATCGTGGCCTCGCTCAACATGAGCGACAACCTCAGCCTGCGCTTCCTGCCCACGCTCTCCTTCCAGGACCGCATCCTGAAATACAGCTTCCTGAAAGCCGACGGCAAAACAGCAAACTTCCAGAAGCCCATCGAAAGCACCTATCTGGAATTCCCGCTCCTGCTCAAGTTCCGCAGCGACCGCATCAACAACTTCGCCGTGTACCTCATCGGCGGCGGCAAATTCGGCATAGACATGGCCAGCAAGAAAGACGTGGACAACGCGCTGGACGAGGACATCGTGGTGAAGCTGGACAAATACGACTACAGCGCCGAAGTGGGCGGAGGCGTGGATATGTTCCTGCCCTACTTCAAGTTCGGCATTGAGCTGAAAACCGGCATCGGCATCCCCAATGTGCTGGTGGATGACGGCACCCGCTTCAGCAGCCCGATCCAGAGCCTGCGGACCAAGACGTACGTGCTGACTTTCACGTTTGAAGGGTGAGGCGCGATTAATGGTTGTTGGTTGACAGTTGCCCGTTGTTAGTGGTCCACATCTGGAAATTCCGCCTAACAACTGACAACAACACCTACTCCCCGGATCCCCATGAACTGCACCGTGGACATCGCGCTTCCGCCTCGCGAAGCCGCCGACCCGGTGCTGGTGCGAGAGGCAGCGGCAGAAGCATGCGGCCTGCCAGTGGTGCAAGTGCGCGGCGCCCGCATCCTGAAGCGTTCCATTGACGCGCGCAGCAAACAGCCCTTGGTGCGCCTGCGGGTGGAGGTCTCCACCGAAGCGGATCTCCAGGAACCCATGGCTACTCCCCCCGAGTTGCCCGATGTACGCGGCGCCAAGCCGGTGATCATTGTGGGCTGCGGCCCGGCCGGGCTGTTCACCGCGTTGGGCTGCATCCGGCGCGGACTGCGGCCGATCATCCTGGAACGCGGCAAGGACGTGCGCGCCCGCCGCCGTGACCTGGCCGCCATCAACCGCGAGCACCTCGTTGATCCCGACAGCAACTACTGCTTCGGCGAAGGCGGTGCCGGCACCTACAGCGACGGCAAGCTGTACACGCGCAGCGACAAGCGCGGTGACGTGAAGGCCGTGCTGGAAACCTTCGTCGCTTTTGGTGCCTCACCGGACATCCTCATTGATGCGCACCCGCACATCGGCACCAACAAACTGCCCAAGATCATCACCGCCATGCGCGAGGCCATTGAGGGTGCCGGCGGCGAAGTGCGTTTCGGCACCCGCATGGCGGACCTGCTGGTGAAGGATGGCACGGTGCAGGGCGTGCGTACCGCCCAGGGCCACGAGCTGCTGGCCGGGGCAGTGGTGCTGGCCACGGGCCACAGCGCGCGCGACATCTTTGAGCTGCTCCACGCCAAGGGCATCGCCATTGAGTCCAAGCCCTTCGCCATGGGGGTGCGCATCGAACACCCCCAGGAGGTGATCGACCGCATCCGCTACCATTGCAACGTGCGCGACCCCTACCTGCCGCCCGCCAGCTACAACGTGGTGCAGCAGGTGGACGGGCGCGGCGTGTACAGCTTCTGCATGTGCCCGGGCGGCATCATCGCACCGTGCGCCACCGCGCCCGGCGAGGTGGTCACCAACGGCTGGAGCCCCAGCAAGCGCAACAACCCCTTTGCCAACAGCGGCATTGTGGTGGCCGTGGACCCGGCCGCCAACAGCAAAGACCCGCTTGCCGCCATGCGCTTCCAACAGCGCACCGAACAAGCCGCCTGGCGCGCCGGCGGCCAATGCCAAAGCGCCCCGGCCCAGCGCATGGAGGACTTCATCCGCAAGCAGGCCAGCAAGGACCTGCCGCCGTGCAGCTATCCGCCGGGCATCGTGCCCGCCACACTGGACGAGGTATTGCCGCATGAGGTAACGCAACGCCTGCGCGGTGGGCTGAAAGCGTTCGGCGAAAAGATGCGCGGCTACCGCACCAACGAGGCCGTGCTGGTGGCGGTGGAGAGCCGCACCAGTTCACCCGTGCGCATCCCGCGCGACCCGCACACGCTGCAGCACCCGCAGGTGCACGGCCTGTACCCCTGCGCGGAAGGTGCGGGCTACGCCGGCGGGATCGTGAGCGCGGCCATGGACGGGCTGCGGGTGGCGGAAGCGTGCACGGCGTGACCCGGTCGTTACACGGTACAATCCGTGAGCCTGCACAGCTCATCCATATCGTTGATGCGCACCTTCTTCCGCTCCAAGGTGATGATGCCCTCCCCCTGCAGCTCGCCCAGCGTACGTACCACCGACTCGTAGGTGCTGTTGGCCAGCGCGGCGATCTCCTTGCGCGTGATGGTGTGGGCCAGCAGGGTCTTGTCCTTGGGTTCGAAACCAAAGACGTCCGCGTTGATACGCAACGCCAAGGCCACACGGCTCTTCACCGTCATGCTTACCAAGTTCTTGCGCAGCAGCTCCGATCGCGCCATCTCTTCGGCCAGGAACAGGGTGAAGTGGTAGCAGAACAGCGCATTGGCGCGCAGCATGTCCTCAAACACGCGTACGGGCAGGATGTTGATGGTGGTGGGTGAAAGGGCCACGGCGCTCACCGGAAAGGTGCGGCTCTTGCGGATGCCGCGGTGCCCCAGCGCAAAGCCGTCCTTGGCCAGGCGCAGGATCACTTCCACATCCTGCGAGAAGTTGGTGAACACCTTCACCCGCCCCTTGTCGATCATGTACATGTTCTCGCACTTCTGGCCTTCCTTGAAGATGGTCTCACCGGCCTTGAATGACAAGGTGGTGGTTTGGGAACGGGCCAGGGCCTGCCATTCGGGGGTGCAGTACGCCTTAAAAAGTGCGAGCAGGTCGCCGTGTGCAGCCATTCGGAAAGAATAGGGCCGCAAAGATCGGGATCAGCCGCCAATGGCCACCATGCTGCGGTTCGCGCCATGCAGCGCGGGGTCGGAGAGCTTCTCGAAGCTGTCCATGCCGCCGCGCACCGCCTGCTTGTTCAGCACGGATGCGGTGATCAACGGCCGGATGTCCCCGCCGCTGCGCAATTCGGCCAGCAGGTCGGTCTCCGTTCTGCCGAACAGGCAGTTCTTCAGCTTGCCGTCGGCGGTGAGGCGGATGCGGTTGCACGACCCGCAGAACGGATTGGTCACGGAACTGATGATGGCGAAGGTGCCCGCGCCGCCGGTGAGGCGGTAGTTGCGCGCGGTGTCGTTGGGGCGGTCCGTGATGCGCTCGAACCCCGCAGAGCCGAAGCGCTCGGTGGCACGCGCCAGGATCTCCGCTTCCGGCACGCCTTTGTTCCAGTCCCAACGATTGCCGTCAAAGGGCATGAACTCGATGAAGCGCACATGCACGGGTTCTTCCTGGCTCCAGGCCATGAAGTCGGTGACCTCGTCGTCGTTGATGCCGCGCATCACCACCATGTTCACCTTCACGTGGAAACCCCGGCTTTGCAGCAGGCGGATGTTGGCCATGGTGCGTGCAAAGGGGTCGCGGCGCGAGATGCTGCGCATGCGGTCCGCCCTCAGCGAATCGAGGCTCACGTTCACTGAGCGCAGCCCGGCTTCTTCGAACACATCGATGTGCTCATCCACCAGCACTCCGTTGGTGGTGATGGCCAGTTCCACCGGCAGGCGGCCCAGCTCGCGGATGATGTGGGCGGCATCCTTGCGCACCAAAGGCTCGCCGCCGGTGAGGCGGATCTTCTTCACGCCCATGTCCGTGAACGTACTGGCAATGGCCAGCACTTCCTCCGTGCGCATGAACTGGTCCCGGGGCCGCAGCACGATGCCTTCCGCCGGCATGCAATACACGCACCGCAGGTTGCAGCGCTCGGTCAGCGAGATCCGCAGGTAGTCATGCCTGCGGCCGAAGCGGTCGGTGAGCGTGGTGTTCTGCACGGGCGGCGTGTTGGTGGAACCCGGTCAGTGGCGGGCCAGCGCGTCGAGCTCCTCCGCGTCGATCAGCTTCTGGGCCAAGGGGAACACCACATGGTCTTCGCGGTAGATGTGCAGGCGGATCAGCTCCACCAGCTCGCGCGCATTGTTGAAGGCCACTTGGAAGGCGAACCCGCGCGAGCGCTCGTCGGGCAGGCGCGCGGCCAGGCCGAGGATGTTGAAGGTGAGCGCGCTGAGCTGGATGAACTTCACGTGGTCGTCCTCCATCATGTCCACGGCCGTGGTGGGCGGCTTGCTTTCGCTGTGCTCGCCCGACTCGATGAGGCGCCGGTGCAGCAGCGGGAACAGCTGGCGCTCCTCGCGCTGGTTGTGGGCGAAGAGGTCTTCCTCATAGAAGGTGAAGAACTCCCGCAGCGCGTCGTTGATCTCGTCGTTCAACTTGAATCCGGCCTCGTGGTAGGCCAGCATGGCCTTCTCAAAACGGTCCAGCACTTCGCGCGCACGCTCATGCTCGCGCATGTACTGCACCAGCATCGGATGCGTCACTTTCACCTCCTTGGCCTCGGGCACATTGGCCTCGTAGGCGCCGGGCGGCTCCATGGGGGAGAGCTCCGCCACGCCGGTTTCCTTCTCGGCATTGCGCATGATGGGGTCTTCCTCCTTCAGCTTGTGCTTGAGGGCCTTCTCCTCCTGCCCTACCCGCTTGCCCGTTTTGGTGTCAATGATCTTCATGGTGCATGGTGTTGGTCACCCGGACCTCCTCAGTTGTTGCGCGATTTCACGCCGGGATAATAGCTGCCCGAACTGCGGATCGAGCGGCGGCCCCAGTTCCAGATCACCAATTGGTAACCGCGCCACAGGTAGTCGATCGGCGCCACCAGGAAGTGCATGAAGCGCGTGAAGGGCACGATGGCGATGATGGAGAAGGCGGAGATGATGTGGACTTGGATGAGCCAGGGCATGGCGCTCACGGCGGCGATGTCCGGGTTCAGCGCGAAGAGCGAGCGCAGGTAAGGCGTAACGCTGGAGGCGAACCAGGAGGAACCCCAGCGCACGAAAAAGGCCACGCCCAGCCCGCTGAGGATCTGCGTAAGCAGCACGGTGTACACCAGCATGTCCATGCGGTTGCTCACCACCAGCACGCGCTTGTTGCCCAGCCTGCGGCGGATGAGCAGGAGCAGCCCCAGCAGCGTGCCCAAGGCGAAGGCGAAGGAGCTGTACTCCAGGATGAGCAGCCGCACCGGGGTGCCATTCCAGGCCAGCACCGTGCGCGGGAACAGGAAGGCGATGAGGTGGCCGAAGAAGAGCACCAGCAGGCCCCAGTGGAAGGGCTGGCTGCCCCAGAAGAGTTTCTTGCGCTCCAGGAATTCCGAGGAAAGCGAGCTCACCTGGAAGCCCCGGCTGCGGTACCGGTAGATGGTGCCGATGAAGAAGATGGCCATGGCCACGTAGGGCAGCGCCACGAACATCATGGTGTTGAGCATGCCCCACTGGGCCTCCAGCCCCACCTTCAGCAGAAAGACCAACGCCCCCGCCGCCGCCAGCATCAGCAGCAGCACCATGCTGAAGTTGACGGGCGACGGGCGCTGCACGCTGTGCAGCTCGCGGATGAGCATTTTGGCCCGGGAGATCTGGTAGATGACGACCACCAGCAGCACCAAGGTGATGGCCACCAGCCAAGTGACCAGGGAGCCGGCGGAGAACAGGGCGTTGACCTCGAGCAACATCATGGTGTCATGGTTTTTATCTGTGGGGAATGGGGAACCTTGCAGGTGCCGCAATCGGAGGCCGGTGCAGCGGCCCGCAGCGGATCGAGGCCGGCAGGCTTGTACACCTCCATGGGCACTTCCTCAAAATCGCGCGTGAACATCCGCACCAGCGCCTCCAGCGCATGGTGGTACACATTGATGTTCGTTTCCTCCGGCATGATGAGGGCCTTGTGCTTGCGGCGCAGCATGTTGTTGCGCAGCTTGGTCTTTTCCGTGCCGAACTCGGCCATCATTTTTCGCAGGGCGGGCATCATCACGCGGCCGGCCATTTCCGCGCGGAAGGCCTCATCGCGCAGCAGCGGCAGCAGGGTGAGCATGTTCACCAGGTTATCGGGCAGTTCTTCGCCGCAATCGTTGCCGGCCAGGGATTGTTCCTGCTTCATGTTCACCAGGAACTCGCCGCGTTTGTAGTCTTCGCCGAAGATCACAAAGCCGACGTCCAGGTAGCAGATGGCCTGCACATGGAACGTGCGCGAGAACACTTCCTCCACGTGGTGCGCCGGGGTGGCCTCCACCCATTGCACGAAGGGTGCGAGGGCTTCCGCCGCCCCGGGGTACTGCGCCAGCAACATGCCGTACACGGCTTCCACCCGGTGGCGGAAATCAGGCCCGGGGTAGCGGAAGAGCTCCGCTGCCAAGGCGTATTGTCCGTATGGCCGTGCGCTGCCCATCACAGTCCGCGTGCCGGTTTCAGTTTGAAGCCGAAGCCGGTGTTGCCCTTCACGTCGCCGGTGTCCTCCAGCATCTCGATGCTTTCCTCGCGGTGCGCGGGCGGGATCACGAAGCGCTCCTCGAAGGTGGCCAGCGAGGTGAGGCGGAAGATGGCATCGGCCTCCTTGGCGTTGGTGCGGCCGCCTTCCAGGGCATCGGCCACTTCCTTCTCGCTGAGGTCGCCCACGGTGGTGTTCCTGCGGCTGATCTTCACGGCGAGCAGCTTCTTCAGCACCAGCTTCATGCGCTCGGTATCGCCTGCGGTGAACAGCGAAGCGAGGTACTGCATGGGCAGGCGGCTCTTCTCGATGCCGGCCCAGAGGGATTCGGTGTGCGAATCGTACACGCCGTCGGCGTCCACACTGGCCATGGCGGGCAGCATGGGCGGTACGTAGAAGAGGTTGGGGATGGTGCGGAACTCGGGGTGCAGCGGCAGCGCGATGCCCCACTGCTTCACGAACTTCCACACGGGCGAGAGCTGGGCGGCGCGGATGGTGCTGTCGGCGATGCCATTGGCCTTGGCGGCCTTGATCACGTTCTCATCAAACGGATCCACGTAGATGCCGAGCTGGGCATCGACCAGATCGCGTTCGGGAGCGGAGGCCACCTGTTCGATCTTGTCGGCGTCGTAGAGCATCACGCCGAGGTAGCGGATGCGCCCCACGCAGCTGTGCATGCACGCGGGTGCCTGGCCGCTCTCCAAGCGCGGGTAGCACAGGATGCACTTCTCGCTCTTGCCCGTGTGCCAGTTGTAGTACGACTTCTTGTAGGGGCAGGCGGTGACGCACATGCGCCAGGCGCGGCAGCGCTCCTGGTTGATGAGCACGATGCCGTCCTCGCCACGCTTGTAGATGGCGCCCGAGGGACAGGAGGCCACGCACGCCGGGTTGAGACAGTGGTTGCAGATGCGCGGCAGGTAGAACATGGTCATCTGCTCCAGCTGGAACAGGCTTTCCTGCTCGCTGGGCGTGAGGGCCTTGAAGTTGACGTCCTTGCGGGCGTAATCCGGCGAGCCGCCCAGGTCATCGTCCCAGTTGGGACCGGCCTTTACGTCGATGTGCTCACCGGTCACCAACGAAACGGGGCGGGCCGTGGGCTGATCGTTGCCTTCAGGCGCGGTGAAGAGGTCGCTGTACTTGTAGGTCCACGGCTCGTAGTAATCCTCCAGTACCGGCATATTGGGGTTGTGGAAGATGTTCTTCAGGCCGCGCAGCTTTCCCGCGCCGCGGAGGGAGACGGTGTCGCCGTTCTTGTCCCAGCCGCCCTTGTAGATGTCCTGGTCCTCCCACTTGGTGGGGTAGCCGGTACCGGGCTTGGTCTCCACGTTGTTCCACCACATGTACTCGGCGCCCTTGCGGTCCGTCCACACGTTTTTGCACGCGATGGAGCAGGTGTGGCACCCGATGCACTTATCGAGGTGGAAGACCATTGAGATCTGCGATCTGATGTTCATGGTTCTGGCTGTTTGCTTGGTGGCTTCGGGCCTGTTCCGATCGTCGTTGCGCTCCGTTGTTCTTGGTTCCTGTTCCGTGCGGGGGCGTCAGAATTCCACTTTCTCCATTTTCCTCACCAGCACGTGGGTGTCGCGGTTGGCGCCCACGGGGCCCCAGTAGTTGAAGTGGAAGCTGAACTGGCCGTAGCCGCCCACCATGAGGCTGGGCTTGAGGTGCACGCGGGTGAAGCTGTTGTGGCCCCCGGCCCTGCGGCCGCCGCGTTCCTGGCTCTTGGGCACGGTGTAGGTGCGCTCGGGCGAGTGGTACACGATGCACACCCCGCGCGGGATCCGCGAGCTGACGCAGGCCCGGGTGCAGTACACGCCGTGGTCGTTGTACACCTCCACCCAGTCGTTGTCTTTGATGCCGAGGTCGGCGGCGTCCTTCTCGCTCATCCAGCAGGGTTCCATGCCGCGGCTCAGGGTGAGCATGCGCAGGGTGTCGCCGTAGGTGCTGTGGATGTGCCACTTGCCGTGGGGCGTGAGGCAGTTGAGCATGCGGGCCTTGCCGTCGTTCACCGTCATGCGGATGTCACCGTAGACCTGCGGCAGCGGCGAGGGCTTGTAGGTGGGCAGGTGCTCGCCGAACATGATGTAGCCGTCGTGGTCCATGTAGATGTGCTGGCGGCCGGTGAGCGTGCGCCACGGCACCAGGCGGTCCACTTGGAAGGTGTATGCGGCGTAGGCGCGGCCGTCGTTCATCAGGCCGCTCCATACGGCGGAGGTGTTGTAGCGGTGCGGGCGTGTTTGCAGGTCCTTGTAGTCGATGTGCACGGCCTGCAGGCCCTCGGCCAGGTCGGCCAGCACCAGCCCGGTCTTCTTCTCCAGGAACTGGTAGCCGCGCATGTTGAGCTTGCCGTTGGTGAGGGTGCTGAGCTTCAGTACGGCGTTGCAGGCTTCCACGTCCTCGCGCAGCGAGGGGTATTCCTTGCCGTTCACCACCTGCACGTGGCTCTTCATTTCGAGCATCTCGTCGTACACGTCGGCGCAGTCGTACTTCACGCCGTGGGCGCCCAGGCCCTGCTTGGCCACGCCTTCACCCAAAGTGATGTACTTGTTGTAGATCTGCGTGTAGTCGCGGTCCAGCACCACGATCTTGTGCATGGTCTTGCCGGGGATGGGCTCGCACTCGCCCTTGCTCCAATCCAGCAGCTTGGGCTGGGTGATCTCGTCGGGACTGTCGTGCGAGAGGGCCACGTTCACGATGTCGGTGACGGGCGTGGGGAAGTGGACCTGGGCCAGTTCGCTCACCTTCTTGGCGATGGCCTGGAAGATCTGCCAGTCGGTCTTGGCCTCCCACACCGGCGGAATGGCCTCGCTCAGCGGGTGGATGAACGAGTGCATGTCCGTGCTGTTGAGGTCGGCCTTCTCGTACCACGAGGCCGTGGGCAGCACGATGTCGGAGTACAGCGCGGAGGTGTCCATGCGGAAGTTGATGTCCACCACCAGGTCCATCTTGCCGCTGGGCGATTTCTCGCGGTACTTGATATCGGTGACGTAGTTGCCGGCCACCTCGTTGGCGATGTCGTTGTGGTGCGTGCCGAGGTAGTGGTTGAGCATGTACTCGTGGCCCTTGGCGGAGCTCATCAGGGCGTTGCCGCGCCAGATGAACCAGTTGCGCGGGAAGTTGATGGGATCATCGGGATCGGCCACGGAGTATTCCAGCTCCTTGTTCTTGAGCTGGCGCACCACGTAGTCGCGGATCTCGGCCTCGGTCTGCGCGCCTTCCTTGCGGGCATCGCGGGCGATGTCCAGGTTGCTCTTGTTGTACTGCGGGAAGAAGGGCATCCAGCCGTTGCGCACGGACATGAGCACCCAATCGGCGGAGTGCTTGCGCGCCAGTGGCACGGCATCGTTGGGCACGCTGTTGTAGTCGGCCTGGTTGTTGTCGTAGCGCCACTGGCTGCTGTTGATGTAGTGCCAGATGGGGGCCTGCTGCAGACGCGGCACGGTGCCGTGGTCCTTGCCGCTCATGATGGTGCCCCAGCTGTCCACCGGTGCCAATTTCTCCTGGCCCACGTAGTGGTTCATGCCGCCGCCGTTGCGGCCGTTGCAGCCGGTGAGCATTTGCGCCATGATGGCCGCGCGGTACATCAGGTTGCCGTGGAACCAGTGGTTGATGGCCGCGCCCACGATCACCATGCAGCGGCCCTTGGTGGCCTCGGCGGTGCCGGCCCATTCGCGTGCGAACTTGATGGCCGTGGTGCGGCCGATGCCCGTGAAGATCTCCTGCCAGGCCGGGGTGTACGCGGCGTTCTTGTCGTCGTAGTTGGCGGGATAATCGCCTTCCAGGCCGCGGCCCACGCCGTACTGGCCCATGGTGATGTCGTAGATGGTGGCCACCGGAACGCGTTCGCCGTCCACCGTGGTGATGTAGCGCACGGGCACGCCGCGCTTGGCCATGTGCTGGTGGCCGTAATCCAGGAATTCCACCTGCAGCACGTCGTCGCGCTTGTGCAGCAAGGTGAGCTCGGGATCGTAGCCGCGGTGGTCGGTGCCGTTCTCGTACTTCAGGTTCCAGTTGCCGGGCTGTTCATCCCAGCGGAAGCCCATGGTGCCCTTGGGCGTTACCAGGCCGCCGGTGGCGGAATCGTACATGAGGAACTTCCAATCGCCGTTGGTGACGTCCTTGTAGTCGTGGACCTCCTTGGCGCGCATCAGTTTGCCCGGCGCGTAGTGGTCGCCCTTTTTGTCCAGGCGCACCAGGAAGGGTGAATCGGTGTACCGCTTCACGTAGTCCATGAAGTAGGGCGTCTGCTTGTCGGCGTGCCATTCCTTGAGGATCACATGGGTGACGGCCATCCAGAAGGCGCCGTCGGAGCCGGCGTGCGCGGGGATCCACTGGTCGGCGTGCTTGGCCACCATGCTGAAGTCGGGCGACATCACCACGGTCTTCGAGCCGTTGTGCCGGGCCTCGCTGAAGAAGTGGATGTCGGGCGTGCGGGTCATGCCCAGGTTCGCGCCCATGCTCACGATGAACTTCGAGTTGTACCAGTCGGCGCTTTCGCACACGTCGGTCTGCTCGCCCCACACTTCGGGGAAGGCGCAAGGCAGGTCGCAGTACCAGTCGTAGAAGCTGAGGTTGACGCCGCCCATCAATTGCAGGTAGCGCGCGCCCGATGCGTAGCTCAGCATGCTCATGGCCGGGATCGGCGAGAAGCCGATGATGCGGTCCGGGCCGTATTTCTTCACGGTATAGAGGTTGGCGGCGGAGATCAGCTCCAGCACCTCATCCCAATGCACGCGGCGGAAGCCGCCCTTGCCGCGCGCCCACTGGTAACGGCTGCGCTTCTCGGGGTTGTTCTGCAGGTTCTCCCAGGCCTTCACCGGATCGCCTCCGGCCTTTTGCTTCTCTTCGCGGAAGAGGTCCAGCAGGGCGCCGCGCATCAACGGATACTTCACGCGGATGGGGCTGTACAGGTACCAGGAATAGGAGATGCCCCGCTGGCAACCCCGCGGCTCATACGGCGGCAAGCCCTCCTCCAGCAGCGGATAGTCCAGCGCCTGCATTTCCCACACCACGATGCCGTCCTTCACGTGGATGTTCCACGAGCAGCCGCCCGTGCAGTTCACGCCGTGGGTGCTGCGCACCACCTTGTCGTACTGCCAGCGGTTGCGGTAGAACTCCTCCCATTTCCGGGTCTTGGGTGAGATGATGTCCTCGATCCAGCTCATGGCTTTGCTTGTTAGGTGTTCCCTGGTCTCCCTTCAGTTTCAAATGGTGCGCAGTTGGCGCGCGTCGATGTCATGCCGCACGGACTTGCGCAGGCGGCGGGCCCATACCAGCGCCACCCCGAGCAGGATGACCAGCAGGCCAACGAAGCCCCACAGCAACATGGCGTCCATGCCGCCCGCCTCCGCTGTTGCCGTGTTCTTGTCCGCATGCACCAGGAAGGCGGTGAGCGCATGGATCTCTTTCTCCGAGAGTGCCGTGGGGCCGTTGTAGGCGGCGGCCATCGCCGGGAACGGCGGTGCACCCAGGATGCCCACGATGCCCTGATCACCGATGCGGCCCGCCACATGCGTAAGGTCCTTGGCGAGCAGGCCGCCGTCCACAACGCCCTTGTCCGTTACGTGATGGCAGGACACGCAGGTGGGGCCGCCACCGGAGGTGCGGTGCTGGAACAAGGCGCGGCCTTGTTCCACGTCGGCCTCGGTAAAGACCATGGGGGCAGGAGGCGGCGGCGGTGGCGCTGCACTTGCCGAGGCTGCTGGTTTGCCGAAGCCGCCCAAGTAGCCCAGCACGGCCGTCAGCTCCGCGTCGGTCAGGGGGAAGTCGGGCATCGGGGTCTTGTTGAATTCCTCGAACAAGGCCACGGCCGCCGGATCGCCGGACTTGATCACGCTCTGGGAGCTGCGGATGAACTTGCGCAACCACTCATCGGACTGCTTCTCCGTGACCCCGGTGAGGTCGGGCCCCACGAGCCGCTTGCCGATCATGTGGCACGCGGTGCAGTTCTGCTTGAAGATCGCCGCACCGTCCTGTGCCATGGTTCCGGCCGCTGCGAGCAGGGCTATTGCTCCGGCCCAACCCCGTGCTGTCCATCTGTTCATTCCGCTGGTGATTGATGGTTGACTTCGCCTAACATGTCAATGGGAACAGTGCTGCCCGCGTGGCGTTCCTTGCTCCCGGTCCGGAGGCAATAGTATGATTCGGTCTGGATCTTTATATGATTTTGATCATCTTTATACCGAGTCTAAATAGCAGGGCAAAAACCACATGGCCTTGTGTGCGGCCTCCGGTATCCCCCACTGGAAAAACCCGATCCACCATACGCCGCGCACACCCGCGCAGGGCAGCACGGCACTTGCACGCACGGCCCGCATGAAGCGCTCCCGGGGCATTGTTGCCGCGGCAGGCCGGCTCCGGTCTTCCCAGCTGCTCCATACCTTTGGCAAGCACACGGGCGGAACCACACAAGGCATGTCCATCTTCCGCTACAACAGCCGCCACAAGGCCATCACACTGGCCGGAGTGGCCTTGGCCGCTGCCGCAGGATTCTACCTGAACCAGCGCGAGCAGCCCACCTATGACAATGGCCAGCCCAAGCGCACGGGCAGCGTGGAGAACGGGCGCAACCAAGGGCGCTGGACGTGGTACTACCCGAACGGCAGCAAGAAGATGGAGGGCGACTTCGAAGGCGGCAAACGCAACGGCCGCTGGCTCACCTTTGCGCCCAACGGCGACACGCTCACCGTATCCTTCTACCTCAACGACAGGCTGAACGGGCCGCACACGGAATATGGTGCGGACGGCCTTCCGGCCATGGTCACCACCTACACGGACGACCGGCCCGTGGGCCCTGCGGCTCCCGTGGCACGCTGAAGCTGCCCGGGGCCCCGGAAGCATCATGGAGGCTGTGTGGCCGGCGCATCATCCGGCCGAACCGTGCATCCCCATGCAGGAACGGCCCGCCTCATCCCAAGAGAGACTTTTCCTTCATTGCCCCGTTGTATGATCTTTGTCATATTTGATTTCCGCGATTCTCCGTCCTTTGGTGCAGTTCCTTTCGCATAGTCGGCTCTCCGCACGCAATCATTCAGTTGGACCGATCCCAAACAGTTGATGGCCATGGCACAGGTATCCGGAACGTCGCACCGCATGCTGTTGCTGAGCGCCTTGGCGTTCACGGTATGCATCGCCGCATGGCTGCTCAACGGCGTGCTGGTCACTTACCTCACCAACAACGGTCTCTTCAATTGGACCCCGGTTGAATCGGGCTGGTTGCTGGGCGTACCTGTGCTGGTGGGCTCGGTGATGCGCCTGCCGGTGGGCCTGCTCACCGATCGGTTCGGTGGCAAGTGGGTGATGATCGCCGTGCTGCTGCTCAGCGCGATCCCCTTGTACCTGCTGTCCTGGGCGAACAGCTACGGGGCGTTCCTCGGCTTGAGCTTCGCCTTCGGCCTGGCGGGCAGCACGTTTTCGGCGGGCGTGGCCTATGTGGTACTGTGGTATCCCAAGGCGAAACAGGGCACTGCCATGGGCATCTTCGCGGCAGGCAACGTGGGCGCCGCCCTCACCACATTCTTCGCGCCACGCCTGCTGGTGCAACTGACCAACGGCAACACGGACCTGGAGGGCTGGCGCACCCTGCCGCAACTGTACGCCGGCGTGTTGGTGGTGGTGGCGATCATCCTGCTGGTGTTCGCCCGGCACAAGGTGCCCGAAACCACGAAAACCTTTGGCCAACGCATCAAACCGTTGAAGGAAACAAGGGTGTGGCGGTTCGGCTTGTACTACTTCTTCGCCTACGGCAGCTTCGTGGGCCTCTCCCAATGGTTGATCCCGTACTACGTGAACGTGTACACGCTCTCGATCGTCAGTGCGGGGATGATGACCACGGTGTTCAACCTGCCGGCGGGGCTGCTGCGGATCGCGGGCGGCATCCTGTCGGACAGGTTCGGCGCGCGCATCGTGCTTTACTGGATGTTCGGGGTCTGCTTGGTGGGCCTCTTGTTCCTGTTGCCCCCGCGCGTGGAGCTCCAAACGCCCGGCAGGGGCATCCTCGCCTCCCGGTCCGGCATGGTGGAATCCATCACCGAACGCGAGATCCTGGTGGTCGACGAGGCGGATCCACAGGCCCGCATTTCCTACGCGCTGACGACCAATGAGCAGATGGACATCCGCTTCGGCCTCCATCATGACGATGAGGGGTTCATGCCCATGCCCACCACTTCGGTGAAGCAACAGCCGCAGGTGCGCGTGGGTGATCGTGTGGCCAAGGGCGAACTGCTGGCCAAGGGCACCACGCACATCTATTTCCAAGCCAACCGGTGGATCTTCACCGTGCTGGTCTTCCTCATCGGCGCCATGATGGGCATAGGCGGTGCCGCGGTGTACAAGCACATTTCCACCTACTTCCCCGACGAAGTAGGCACCGTTGGAGGGATCGTCGGCGTGGTGGGCGGATTGGGCGGTTTCTTCGGCCCGATCCTCTTCGGCTACCTGTTGGATGCCACCGGCGTGTGGACCACGTGCTGGGCCCTGCTGTTCGTGGTGGCCGCGGTGGCGCTGATCTGGATGCGCACCACCGTGAGCAGAATGGACCGCGCATTGAAAACAGGGGCCTCCCAATGAGCACGTCCGGCATGTACCGCCCCCACTACGAGAACCGCACCGGATGAGGCAACGCCTGGCCTACGCCGTCCGCGATCTGTCACCGGCCTACTTCGCCATGGTGATGGCCACCGGCGTGGTGAGCAGCGCCGCGCATTTCATGGGCTTGAACAGCATTGCCTATCCCCTGTTCGCTGCCAATATTTTCTTCTATCTCGTGCTGTGCGTGCTTACCCTGGTCCGCGCTTTCGCATTTCCCCGCCGCATGGCTTCGGACCTGTTCGACCACTTGCGCGGCATGGGCTTCTTCACTGCTCCCACCGCCACGGCCGTGCTGGGCGCACAATTCATCCTGCTGGAAGGGAACTTCCGCATCGCCATGGGCTTGTGGGCGGTCGCTGTCCTGCTCTGGACGGTGGTCACCTACACGGTGTTCACCAACCTCACCATCAAGGGCGAAAAGCCTTCCTTCTCCGAGGGCATCAACGGTGCCTGGCTGCTGTCGGTGGTCTCCACGCAAAGCTTGGCCGTGCTCAGCGCCAAGCTCTCCGTACACTATGTGGACCACAAGCTGATCCTCAACTTCTTCAGCCTGGCCATGTGGCTCTGGGGCGGCATGCTCTATATCTGGATGATCTCCTTGATCTTCTACCGCTACACGTTCTTCAAGTTCAATCCCGGTGACCTTACCCCGCCCTACTGGATCAACATGGGCGCCATGGCCATCTCCACCTTGGCCGGCTCGCTGCTCATCCTCAACACCCCGCACGCGCCGTTCCTCCTTTCCACGCTGCCCTTCCTTAAAGGCTTCACCATTTTCTATTGGGTCACCGGTACCTGGTGGGTGCCCATGCTCTTCATCTTGGCCATTTGGCGCCACGGCTACAAACGCTTTCCGCTCACCTACGATCCGCTGTACTGGGGCGCGGTATTCCCTTTGGGCATGTACACGGCGGCCACTTTTGAAATGGCCCAGGCCATGGACCTGCAGTTCTTGCTGCCCATTCCCGAATTCTTCATCTACGTGGCCTTGGCTGCATGGGCCGCCACGTTCTACGGCTTTGTGCGCTATTCGATCAAGAAGCTGTTCCTGTCCTGAGCGCCGGTCCGGATCAGGGCAGCTCGAACCGGGTTTCCCACTGCGCCCCGGAGGTTTCGTTCTCCACCTTCACCGCGAGGAACTCATCCTTTTCTTCGCGTATCAAGGCCCGCGAACGGATGATGTTGTTTCCCGCACGGTCTTCGATCGTACCACCGTCGATCCGGTCGCCGACGCGTGGCAGGAACGGGAACCGCAAGGTCAAGGCTTCATCGTCGCTCCGTACCATGCGCAGGGCTTCTTGGAACAGGGTCTCCTCGAACTTCCCGAAGGCGGTTTCTTCATTCATCTCCTCCACGGCCTTTGCATCAAGTTGTGCGATCCACCGGCTGAATGCCACCAAGGCGATCTCCTTCAACTCGTCGCGCATGTGCTGCGGAAAGGGAGACCGCACATGGCCATGGTCTGAGAACCAGTACTCAAATGCTTGCCGGGCCATGGCGCTTGCGCGAAGCTGGTCCACGGTCAAGGAACTGATGTCGGGTTTCTGCATGCCGGTCCGGTAGTAAGCAAGAAGTAAGGCAACGAAAGTACCGGCCCCGATCTCTTCCGTCGCTGATCTTTGTCACACCTGCTTTCCGCGCGCCTGGCGCGCAAACTCCATGCACAGCGCGGCTGCGGCGGCAGCCACGTTCAATGATTCGGCCCCGCCGAATGCAGGAATGGCAATGGACCGGCCCGGCCCCTGGCGCACCGCTTTGGACAAGCCGTGCGATTCACTGCCCATTACCAGCACCGCCGGCCTCTTCAACGTTTCGCCGAACACATCGGCACCCGAAGCTTCGGCCTTGTACACGCTTGCGCCGGCGGCGGCGGCATGCTGCATCGCTTCCGCCAGATCGCCCTGTACCACGGGCACCCGGAAAATGGATCCCATGCTGGCCTGCACGCACTTGGGGTTCCACACCTCCACACTATCCGCCGAGCACCAGAGCTGGCCAGCGCCGAACCAATCCGCAATGCGCAGCAAGGTGCCCAGGTTGCCCGGGTCGGCCACCCCATCCACGGCCAATACAAAACCACCTGGGCCGGTCAATGCCAACCGGGCCTGCGGGCCTTTACGCACCACGGCCACCACCTCATTGCCCTGCTCAAAGGTGCCCATGCGCTCCAGGTCATGCGCCGGAAGCACCCGGGCATGTGCCAAGCCAAGTTCTTGTGCAGCCGCCTCCGTGGCATACAGCCTCTCCACTTCGAACGCCGTGGTGAGCAGTTCGGCCACCATTTTTCTGCCCTGCACCAAGAAAAGCCCCTCCGCTTCCCGGAACTTGCGCTGGTGCAAGGCCCGCACCTCCTTCAATGGATTTACGCCGCTCATTTGCCCAATATCTTCGCCCGCCGTGGCACGGTCCTTTCAAGTATGGCCGCGCAAAATAGCCTTCCGGAGGCCTCCTGTGCGACTCTCCCAGCTACATATCCCGGCGATCGCCGCACTTGCCTTGGCCGCAGCCGCCTGCAACCCTACCAAACGGGTGCCCCAAGGCGAACGGTTGCTGGTGCGCAACAGCGTGAAGTCTGATGCCAAGGACCTTACCACGGAGGAACTCACCACCATCCTCAAGCAGAAGCCCAACAACAAGGTATTGGGGCAGCGCCTGTACCTGCACCTGTACAACCTGAGCGATCCGGAAAAAACGCAACTGCTGAAGGAACGTTCGGATTCGCTCTGCGCCATTCGTCGGGCCGCCGATGCCGAAAAGCTGGCCGCCAAGAATGCCCGGCGCGAAGCCCGCGGCAAGGTGCCCAGAAAGGTGAAGGAAAAGGAATGCCCGCGCACCATCCGGGTGTGGCTGCGCGAGGATGTAGGGGAACCGCCCACCGTGCTGGACAGCGTGCTTACCGGCCGCAGCTCCCAGCAGCTCCAGCTCTACCTCAGCAAGGAAGGCTACTTCAACGCGACGGTCACCGATACGGTGTATTTCAACCGCCTGAAGGTGCTGCCCGCATTGCTCCCGTTCCTGTTCCAGGAAAAACGGGGCAAACCCTACAAACAGCCCAAGGCGGAAGTGGAGTACCGCATCAGCGCGGGCAGGCCCTATACCATCTGCACGGCCAACTGGTTCGTGGACGACCCGGCCATCGACAGCCTGGTGGCGGCAACCTGGTCCGCCTCACTGCTGGTGCCGGGCACACGTTTTGACGCCGATGTGCTCGACCAGGAACGCACGCGCATCACCAACCTGCTGCGCCAACGCGGCTACCTCTTCTTCACCCGGGAACTGTTGCAGTACGCCGCCGACACCACCGCAGGCAACCATGAAGTAGACCTGCAGCTGCGCTTTGAGCGCCCCATGGCCAAGGGCAGGCGCGGATTGGCCGGCACCCCGGAAGGCACGGCCTACTTCCTGGAGGATATCACCATGGACATCTCCGGCCAAGCACCCGCCGCCACAGGCCCTGCCACCCCGGATACCGCCCGCTACAAGGGCAACACCTACCTGTTCACCGGCCGCAAGCCGATCTTCCGGCCCAGGGCCCTCAACAGCAGCATCCTGCTCAAGAGCGGATCGTTGTACAGCGAAACCACCCATGACCGCACCTTCCGCCGCTTGACCAACCTGCGCGTCTTCGACCGGGTGGACATCAGCTACGACACGGCGCGGGCCACTGCCGCCAATCGTGCTGATTGCCGCATTGCCCTGCTGCCCGGCAAGCGGCAGGGCTTTGCCCTGGAAGGCTACGGCACCAACCGCGGCGGATTCCTGGGCACTTCCTTCAGCTTGAGCTACCGCCACAAAAACCTCTTCCGCAGCATGGGCTCCATTGATGCCCGTATGGCCTTGGGCCTGGAGGCGCAGCAAGCCTTGGGGCAGATCGGCAACGTGGACGAGGCCAGCACCCAGGTTGCACGCGATGTGCTCTTCAACACCGTGGAGCTCGGCCCCGAAGTCACCATCCGCTTTCCGCGCCTGCTGTTCCCCGGGCTGGGCGCGGAAGAAACCTGGCCCAGGACCTGGGCCAGGCAAACCGCCGTAAACCTGCTCTACAATTTCCAGCGCAGGCCCGACTACACGCGCACCTTGGCCAAGATGAGCTTCGGCTATGAGCTCAGGCGCGGCCGGACGATCACCATCAACGCCTACCCGGTGGATTTCAACATCATCCGGATCCCGGTGATCAGCGCCGATTTCCAGGAGTTCATCCGCGAATCGCGCGATGCCGTGCTGCGCGACAGCTACACCGACCACGTGATCGCCGGGGGCCGGGCCGTGCTCACGCTCAACACCCAGGAAACCGGCACCAACAAGCGCAACATCTTCCTGTGGCTCCCCAGCATCCAAAGCTCCGGCAACCTGCTGCAGCTGGCCAACCAGGTCTTCGGCATGGACCAGCTTACCGACACCTCCGGCAACAGCTTCTTTACCATGGCCGGGGTGCGCTTCGCCCAGTTCGTGAAACTGGAAAGCGATTTCCGCTTCCACCACCGCATTCACTCCAAGAGCAGCCTGGCCTTCCGCGTGGATGCCGGAGTCGGCGTCCCATTCGGAAATCTGGAAGTGCTCCCTTTCGAAAGCAGCTTCTTCAGCGGGGGCGCAAACGGCCTGCGTGCCTGGCGGGCCCGTTCCGTGGGGCCCGGCTCCTACCGCGCCCCGCTCGACGCATACGACCGCGTGGGCGAAGTGCGCCTGGAAGGCAATGCGGAATACCGGTTCAAACTGATCGGCTACCTGGAAGGCGCCTTGTTCGTGGACATCGGCAACATCTGGGAGCTCGAGGAGAACCCCGCCAAACCCGGCAGCGGCATCCAGGCCGAAAAAGTGCCCGGTGAACTGGCCTTCGGTACCGGCATCGGCGCCCGGCTCAACTTCGATTTCTTCCTGGTACGCTTCGACCTGGGCCTGCAAACCAAAGACCCCTCACTGCCTGTGGGACAGCGCTGGCTCTTCCAACCCAAATCCCCCGGCCTCGCCACGCCGTTGGGCAGCAAGTTCAACCTTAACCTCGGGATCGGGTATCCGTTCTGACGGGCTTACCGGCGGTGGCCGGTGGCGACCGGTACCGAACGCGCTTGGCATGGGTGCACCACCTGCCGCCGGTTGCCCCGCATGCTTGCACGGACCGCGCGGATCGTTTGGTGGGCCAGGCCAAACGCATCTAAATCGCTGTATTTACCGGAAGCTTGTAGAAGGAATTGCTCTAGGTTCTTGTTGTAAGGGGCTCCGCGCAGCCCAGTGTGCGCTTTAACGACAATTGAAAAGAGAAACTGGGCTGAGCATAAGCGTAGCGGCACTCCCGCTTCGGCTCCACTCAGCAGGATGCACCGCATCCGAGGAGCCGTAGCCCCAACGACGATCACTCACAAGCCGCTCGCAGTAACAGTTCCCCAGGGCATGGGTGGCCTACAATTTTGATGCGTTTGCCCTGTTTGCCCGCCGGGCTGGAACGATCGGGCTTGTAACCTTCTGCGTGTGCCCGAATCCAATTTTCCAAAACCCGCCCCCCATGAAAAAAGCAATTCTCGCCCTCGCCTTGCTGGCAACCGTTACCAGTTGCCGTGCACAACAAATGGCCAGCATGCCGCACGCCGCGCCTGCCACTGATACCAAGACCACGGTGAGCGGAGCATACCTGGCGCTGAACCAAGACATGCGCAAACTGTGGATGGACCACATGTTCTGGACCCTTTCCACGGTGGACGCCTTCTACAACGAGCCCGAACAATTGGACGGCAAGCTCAAGAGGCTGCTGAACAACCAGGTACAGATCGGGCAGGCCATCGTACCTTACTACGGCCAAGCTGCCGGTGACCAATTGGGCAAGCTGCTCACGGCGCACATCCAACTGGCCGTTCCCGTGTTAACTGCCGCCAAGGCCAATGACCAGGCTGCCCTCGACAAGGGTTTAAAGGCTTGGTACGCCAACGCACAGGAGGTGGCCGACCTGCTCTCCGCCGCCAATCCCCAATACTGGCCGCAATCCGCTACGCGGCCCGCCCTGGAGATGCATATTACACAGACCACGGGTTATGCGGTGGACATCCTGAAAGGCGATTTCTCCAGATCGATCCAATCCTTCGAGGATGCGCTCCACCACATGCTCGGCCTGGCCGACATCCTATCGGACGGGATCACCAACCAATTCCCGGACAAATTCCGGAACTGAAACCGCCCCGCCGCAACACGGAAAGGGCGGCACAAGCAGTGCGGCCCTTCCGATCATCCGCTTGTACCGTCCATCCAGGCGACCGCATCACGATGCCGCTGTTGCCCGCTCCCCAATGCAAGGAATGGCCCTTGTTTTGTGTGTGGAGCAAGCCGCCCGAACGCCCCCCTTCCCAACTGCAAGCGCCCGATCTACCTTCGCGGCCAAATTCCACGGACTTGGACATGAGCACATCGAAGAGCGGTAAATGGGCGGAACTGCTGGGGGCGGATGCCGCAACCCTGCTGGACCACAGCTGCAAAACCATCACCAAGGAGCAATTGAACCTGCCCGGCCCGGACTTTACCGACCGCTGCTTCGGGCTGAGCAACCGCTCGCCCCAAGTAATGCGCAGCATCGAAGCTTTGTACGGCAACGGCCGCCTGGCCAACACCGGCTACATGAGCATCCTGCCGGTGGACCAGGGCATTGAGCACAGCGGCGGTGCCAGCTTCGCCCCGAACCCCATCTATTTCGACGGTGACAAGATCGTGGAGCTGGCCATGGAAGGCGGCTGCAATGCCGTGGCCTCCACTTACGGCGTACTGGGCAGCGTGGCGCGGAAATACGCCCACAAGATCCCCTTCATCGTAAAGATCAACCACAACGAACTGATGACCCTGCCGAACAAGTTCGACCAAGTGATGTTCGGCACCGTGGAAAGCGCCTGGGACATGGGCGCCGTGGCCGTAGGCGCCACCATCTACTTCGGCAGCGAGGAAAGCGCCCGCCAGATCACGGAGGTGGCCGAGGCCTTCCAATACGCCCATGAACTGGGCATGGCCACCATTCTGTGGTGCTACCTGCGGAACCCCGGCTTCAAGGTGGACGGCCATGACTACCATACCGCCGCCGACCTCACCGGCCAGGCCAACCACTTGGGCGTCACCATCCAGGCGGACATCATCAAGCAGAAGCTGCCCGAGACCAACGGCGGATACAACGCCGTCAAGGGCTACGGCAAAACGCACAAGAAGGTGTACAGCGACCTCACCACCGATCACCCCATCGACCTGTGCCGCTACCAAGTGGCCAACTGCTACATGGGCCGCATCGGCCTGATCAACAGCGGCGGGGCCAGCAGCGGTGCCGGCGACCTGGCGGAAGCCGTGCGCACGGCCGTGATCAACAAGCGCGCCGGCGGCCAAGGCCTCATCAGCGGGCGCAAAGCCTTCCAGCGCCCCATGAAGGAAGGCGTTCAGCTGCTCAACGCCATCCAGGACGTTTACCTGGACAAAGGAGTGACGATTGCATAAATAGGAAAGCTGAAAGCTGAAAGCTGAAAGTTGAAAGGAGCATCGTTAGCAGATTTGTTTCCTGGTTCAACTTTCAGCTTTCATTTTCCCCCCTAACTATCTTCGCTTCCCCGACAATCGTCCCATGGGTTGGTTCACACGCGTCAAACAAGGCATCACCACCTCCACCGAGGATAAGAAGGAGACCCCGGAAGGCCTCTGGTACAAATGCCCCGAGTGCATGGAGATCATGACCTCGGACGACCATGCCAAAAACCTGTGGGTATGCGCCAAGTGCCAATACCATGAGCGGGTGGGCAGCGCCGAATACTTCAGCCTGCTCTTTGACGAGGGCAAGTTCAAGGAGATAGGGGCCCGGCTCATCGCCGGCGACCCGTTGCATTTCCAGGACACCAAGAAATACACCGACCGCCTGGCCCAGACCCGCAAGAGCACCGGCCTGAACGACGCCCTGCGCGCCGCCGAAGGCAAACTGGCGGACCAGCCGGTGGTGATCGCCTGCATGGACTTCCGCTTCATCGGCGGCAGCATGGGCAGCGTGGTGGGCGAAAAGATCGCCATGGCCGCCGACGCGGCCATGCGCCGCAAATGCCCGCTGGTCATCATCAGCAAGAGCGGAGGTGCCCGCATGATGGAGGCCGGCTTCAGCCTGATGCAGATGGCCAAGACCAGCGCCAAGCTCAGCCTGATGGCACAGAAGAAGCTCCCCTTCATCAGCGTGCTCACCGACCCCACCACCGGCGGGGTTACCGCCAGCTTCGCCATGCTGGGCGACATCAACATCGCCGAACCCAAGGCCCTGGTGGCCTTTGCAGGCCCGCGCGTGGTGCGCGAAACCATCGGGCATGACCTGCCCCCGGGATTCCAGACCAGTGAATTCGTGCTGGAGCACGGCTTTTTGGACTTGATCGTGGAGCGCAGGGACCTCAAGGAGAAGCTGGCCCAGCTGATCCGCATGTTCCGCAGCTGACCCGGGCAGGTCCTGCTGCGCCCAACAAGGCCCGCTGCCGACCCCGTTCTTCCGCAAAACCTGCGTATGCCATCCACAAGGGTGCAAACGCAGCCCGCACGCTTCTGCCGTGCAGTGAATGACCGTGTCCGGTTCCCGGCGCTGCATCCGCTCTGCAACCCTTTTTACACCCCGCCACATGCCGCCGAGGCTCCCCGGCTCCCGAAAAAAAGAAGCCCGCGCCCCGCCGTGGAAGGCAAAATGGACAAGAACATGCTACTTTGCATACATGTTCACCGCAAGCACCTCCCGGCTCGCCTTGGCCACGGCCCTGATAGCCGCTGCACCACCTGCTTTCGCCGCGCACATCATCGGCGGCGAACTCTATTACGACCGCTTGGAAGGAACCCAGTACCAGATCACCCTCACGCTGTACCGCGATTGCGCCGGTACCGGTGCGGCCTTCGATGCCATTGGCTACATCACCGTATTCACCGGTTCCGGAAGCTTGCTGCAAGTGCTGCAGGTGCCCTACTCGGGGTCCACCTTCATTCCCGTGGTGCTGGATGATCCCTGCCTGAACTTCCCGCCCGACCTGTGCATCGAAACCACCTCCTACATCACCACGGTAACCTTGCCCCCCAGCGCCACCGGCTACCACCTGAGCTATCAACGCTGTTGCCGCCAGCCCAGCATCCTGAACTTGTTCAACGCCGTGGATGCGGGGATCACCTGCACTGCCCGGATCCCCCCGATGCCCGAGGACAACAACAGTTCCCCCCGGTTCAACTCCCTCCCGCCGGTAGCCCTGTGCCAGGACCAAACCTTGGTGTTCGACCATTCGGCAACCGACCCGGACGGCGACTCCCTGGTATATGCCTTGGCCTCTCCCTACAACGGCGCAAGCCAACTGGTGCCCTACCCGACCCAGTCCGCGCCACCTCCCTACGCGCCCGTAGCCTGGAGCTCAGGCTACAGCGAAAACGACCAGATCGACTCCCAGCCGCCCATGGCGATCGATGCGGTCACCGGCTCGCTTTCGGTGCATCCCACCTCCATCGGCAATTACGCCATAGCCGTTGGCGTGAAGGAATACCGCAACGGACTGCTGCTCTCGGAAACCATCCGCGACTTCCTCTTCTCCGTGGTGCCGTGCAATGCCGTGGTGGACGCCATCATCGCACCGCAAACCGAGTTCTGCACAGGCAACCTCACCGTGAACCTCACCAACAACAGCGCCGGCGGCCAGCTTTGGCAATGGAACTTCGGCGATCCGAGCACCTTGGCCGACACCTCCTCGGCCGAAGATCCCTCCTGGACCTTTCCCGCGCCGGGCACCTATACCGTGAGCCTCGTTGCCAACCCCGGCTTCCCCTGCACGGATACCGCGCTGGCCACCTTTGAACTGTACCCCACGCCCGTGCCGTCCTTCCTGCTGCCCGGGCCAGCATGCGGCGCCTTGGACACCGTGCTCACCGCCCTCGGCGATTTCGGGCCCGACGCTTTCATCCACTGGGAACTCGGGCCCAATGCAACCCCCACCCAGGCCAACGGCCCCCAAGTGGCCGTGGTGTTCGGGCCCAACGGGCCGCATCCCGTCTCTTTGGCCGTACAGGACCATGGCTGCACAGGTTTCTTCAACGCCACGGTGATCACCTCCCCGCTGCCGCTCCCCGCCTTCACCCTCAGCCCGGACCCGCCGCAACCCATGGGCGCCACCGTGCTGGCCACCGACATCTCCTCGGCCAATGGCACCACCGTCGCTTCCACGTTCTGGCTGCTGGACAGCAGCGTGGTGCAGCAAGGCGGCAGCACCTGGACATGGGGAAATGCCGCACCCGGCGAACATGTCCTCACCCTCACCTATGTGACTGCGGACGGGTGCACCGCGAGCGTCTCCATGCCCTACGCGATCATACCCGAGGACGTGGTGATCCCCAATGTGTTCACCCCCAACGGCGATGGGGAGAACGACTTTTTCACCATCACCAATGCCCAGTACTTCAACAACAGCCTTCGGGTGTACAACCGCTGGGGACTGGTGGTGCTCGATGCCGTGAATTACCGCAACCAATGGCGCGGCACCGAACTTCCGGACGGGACCTACTACTACGTCTTCCGCCTGGATGACGGGCGTGAGTACGCCGGGCACTTCTCCTTGCTGAGATAGGCCTAGGCCATGTGCCTGCGCCATGGGCACTGCCCTTTTGTGCCGGGAACACCTTGGCCGCCCAGCTACAACCAGCTGTGCTCCAACGGCGTGCCCCTAATAAAATGCCCGAAAAAGCACCGGCCTTGGCACGGGCATGCGGCATGCCAACGAAAAAACCGTACATTCGCGCCCTCAACCGCCAAAGGGGCGGTCCATTTGAGGCAGAAAACACGACCATGATCGCAACGAAAGAGGCCAAGAAGGAGATCTTCAAGCTCCACGGCGGTTCGGAAACCAACACCGGCAGCGCCGAGGGCCAGATCGCCCTGTTCACCCAGCGCATCGAGCATCTGACCGAGCACCTGAAAACCAACAAGAAGGACCACCGCACGGAATCCGCCCTGTTGGACCTGGTGGGCAAGCGCAAGCAACTGCTGGGCTACCTGAAAACCCACGAGATCGAGCGCTACCGCGCGATCATCGCGAAGCTCGGCCTCCGCAAGTGATCACCGCGCAGGCCGCCATGGCCATAACACGCGCTTTCCATTGACCGGCGATAAGGGCGATCGTGAGGAACGGTCGCCCTTTCTCTTCTTCGCCGCGCCCCCCGATACACCGAAAACCAATCAACACAAAAGGCACGAAAGGCGTGCCAGCAAGCAAGATGAAACCAACAGGCATACAAAAGACCATCACCCTGCGTGATGGCAGGACCATCACCCTGGAAACGGGCATCCTGGCCAAACAGGCCGACGGTGCCGTGACCGTGCGTACCGGCGACACCATCATCCTGGCCACCGTGGTAGCCTCCAAAGATGCCCGCGAAGGCATCGACTTCCTGCCCCTGCAGGTGGAATACCGCGAGAAGTTCAGCGCCGCCGGCCGCTTTCCCGGAGGCTTCTTCAAACGCGAAAACAGGCCCCACGACGGCGAGATCCTCGTGAGCCGCCTGGTGGACCGCGCCCTGCGCCCGCTCTTCAACGACGACTTCCACGGCGACACGCAGGTGCAAGTGTCCATGCTCAGCTCCGACCGCCAGAACCCCGCCGACGCCCTGGCCTGCCTGGCCGCTTCCGCGGCCATCGCCGTGAGCGACATCCCCTTCAACGGGCCGGTGAGCGAAGTACGCGTGATCCGCAATGCCGGCAGCTGGACCATCAACCCCACCTACGCCCAGATGGAGGGCGCCGACATCGACCTGATCGTGGCCGGCACCGACAAAGACATCCTGATGGTGGAGGGCGAGATGCTCGAGGTGACCGAGGCCGAAATGATCGAGGCCATCAAGCTGGCCCACGACAGCATCAAGGACCAGTGCCGCGTGATCAACGAACTCGCCGCCCTGGTGCCCAAGAGCCTCACCAAGCGCACCTACAACCACGAGGAAAACGACGCGGACCTGCAGAAGGCCATTTACGATGCCACCTTCCAGAAGTACTACGACATCGCCGTTCACCCCAGCAGCAAGGAAGAGCGCGGTGCCGCCTTCGGCAAGGTGAAGGAAGACTTCCTGGCCACCCTCACCGACGAGCAGCGCGCCAAGAAAGCCATGCTGGACCGCTACTTCAAGAAGGCCCGAAAGGCCGCCGTGCGCCGCGTGGTGCTGGAGAAAGGCATCCGCCTGGACGGCCGCAGGACCGATGAGATCCGCCCCATCTGGAGCGAAGTGGACGTGCTGCCCGGCACCCACGGCAGCGCCATCTTCACCCGCGGTGAAACCCAGGCCATCAACCTGCTCACCCTGGGCTCCAAGATGGACGAGCAGACCGTGGACACCGCCGTGGTGAAGCGCAACGACCGCTTCATGCTGCACTACAACTTCCCCGCATTCAGCACCGGTGAGGTGCGCCCCATCCGCGGCCCTGGCCGCCGGGAGATCGGCCACGGCAACCTCGCCTTCCGCGCCCTGAAACCCGTGCTGCCCAACGCAACGGACAACCCGTACACCATGCGCCTGAACTGCGACATCCTGGAGAGCAACGGCTCCAGCTCCATGGCCACGGTATGCTCCGGCACCCTCGCCCTGATGGACGGCGGCGTACAGATCAAGGCCCCGGTGAGCGGCATCGCCATGGGCATGATCAGCGACCCCGATGGCAAGTACGCCATCCTGAGCGACATCCTCGGCGATGAGGACCACTTGGGCGACATGGACTTCAAGGTCACCGGCACCGCCAAGGGCATCACCGCCACCCAGATGGACCTGAAGGTGGACGGCCTGAGCTACGAGGTGCTCGCCCAAGCGTTGGAACAAGCCCGTGCCGGCCGCGTGCACATCCTGGGTGAAATGATGAAGACCCTGGACAAGCCCCGCAGCGACTACAAGGAGCACGCCCCGCGCATCGTGGCCATCCAGATCCCCAAGGAGAGCATCGGCCCGGTGATCGGGCCCGGCGGCCGCGTGATCCAGGAGATCCAGGCGGAGACCAACACCACCATCGTACTGGAAGAGATCGACGGCCAAGGCCATGTACAGATCATGAGCGAGAACAAGGCAGGCATCGATGCGGCCCTCGCCCGCGTGAAAGCCATCGCCTTCCCGCCCACCGCCGAAATGGGCGTTACGTACAAGGGCAAGGTAAAGACCATCATGCCCTACGGCGCCTTCGTGGAGATCTTCCCCGGCACCGACGGCCTGCTGCACGTGAGCGAACTGGATTGGAAGCGCATTGAGCGCGTGGAAGACGTGCTCAAGGAAGGCGAGCTGGTCGAATTCCAAGTGATCGACAAGGACCCGCGCACCGGCAAGCTCAAGCTGAGCCGCCGCGTGCTGCTGCCCAAGCCCGAAGGCTTTGTGGAGCGCGAACCGGCCATGGCCGGTGAAGGCCGCGAGCGCCGCGACCGGCCCCGCCGCGAACACCGCGAGCGCGGTCCGCGCAGGGATTGATCCCCGCCGTGATGCAACCTGGGCCAGGGGCCGCTCCGCAAGGGGCGGCCCCTGCTGCTTTTCCCCATGGCGTAACCACGGCCCTTGCCCGGGCGTTGAACGGCATCGATCCACAGAAATATATCCCCGGGCAACATGGCCAGAATGCGTCAATTGAAGATCGCCAAGCAGGTGACCAACCGCGACACCCCGTCGCTGGACAAATACCTCACCGAGATCGGCAAGGTGAAGCTCATCACCGCCCAGGAAGAAGTGGAACTGGCCCGCCGGATCAGGCAAGGCGATACCGAAGCGCTCGAGGCCCTCTGCAAGGCCAACCTGCGTTTCGTGGTGTCCGTGGCCAAGCAGTACCAAGGGCAAGGGCTCACCCTGCCCGACCTGATCAGCGAAGGCAACCTGGGCCTGATCAAGGCCGCCGGCCGGTTTGATGAGACCCGCGGCTTCAAGTTCATCAGCTACGCCGTGTGGTGGATCCGCCAGCAGATCCTTCAGAGCCTGGCCGAGCAAGCACGCATCGTGCGCCTGCCGCTCAACAAGATCGGCTCCATCAACAAGATCAACAAAGCCTTTGCGCGGCTCGAACAGGAACATGAGCGGGCCCCTACCGCCATTGAGCTCGCCGAAAGCCTGGAAATGACCTTGGACGAGGTGAAGACCAGCATGAGCAACACCGGGCGGCACCTGAGCATGGATGCTCCCTTGCGCGACGACGGCGACAGCGGAACCATGCACGACCTGATGCGCAACGAGGATCAGCCCGACCCCATGGAAGCCTTGCTGGGTGAGAGCCTGCGCTCGGAGATCGAACGATCGCTGGGCATGCTTACCGGCCGCGAAAGCGATGTGATCCGCCTGTACTTCGGCTTGGCGGGCAACCAGCCGCATACCTTGGAAGAGATCGGGCGCAAATTCGACCTCACCCGCGAACGGGTGCGCCAGATCAAGGAAAAAGGCATCCGCCGCCTCAAACAGGCCGGCCACGGCCGCGCCCTGCGGAGCTACCTCACCGACTGAAGGGCCGCCGGCCCCAACATGATCAGGCCGCCCCACCGGGCGGCCTGATCGCGTTGGTCTACTTTTGCAGCCGATGGCCCATCTGATCGCTCCTTCCCTGCTTTCCGCAGATTTCGCCCGCTTGGCACAAGCCGTTGAACTGGTGCACCACAGTCCGGCGCCTTGGTTGCACTTGGACGTGATGGACGGCCTGTTCGTGCCTAACATCAGCTTCGGCCCGCCGGTGATCAAAGCCATCCGGCCGTTGACAAACAAAGTGTTCGACGTGCACCTGATGATCATGGACCCCGACCGGTACATCGGCGCCTTCCGCGATGCCGGTGCCGACCGGCTCTCGGTGCACCTGGAAGCCTGCACCCACCTGCACCGCACCATCCAAGCCATCAAGGCCGCCGGCATGAAGGCCGGCGTGGCGATCAATCCCCACACCCCGGTGCACCTGCTCACCGAGGTGCTCACCGACCTCGACCAGGTGATCGTGATGAGCGTGAACCCCGGGTTCGGCGGCCAACGCTTCATACCGGGCACCTACCGCAAGCTGAACGCACTGGCCGAAATGCGCCAAGTGCACGGGGCCACCTTGCAGATCGAGGTGGACGGCGGCGTATCCCTGGAGAATTACGCAGAGATCGCCGATCACGGCGCGGATGCCCTGGTGGCCGGCAACAGCGTGTTCGGTGCGCCGGACCCGGCTGCGGCCATCCGCAGCATGAGCGCTTGAGCAGCGCGGCCCCGGCCCGTGCCATTGCACGCGGCGAAAATCCGGCGGACCGACCACGACGAAGGTTGGCCGCCGCCCAGTAATTTAGCGCTATGAACAAGTTCATTACCCTGCTCTTCGCTGCGGTGCTGGCACCATGCGCCGCCAACGCCCAAGAGCATTGCGCCGCCCACACCATCACCGATCGGTGGTTGCACCAACACGGCATTGCCGCGGACCTTGCGCATGATGCAACCGTGCTGGAACAGCAAGGCATGGCCAGGGGCGGCTTGAGCACCGTGCCCGTGGTGGTGCACGTGGTGTGGAACACCACGGCTGAAAACGTTTCCAACACGGTGATCCAAAACATCATCACCCGCCTCAACGAGGACTACCAGGCCCAAAACGCCGATTACGACGACGTCCGCACCCAGTTCCTGTCTTCCCGCGGCAACCCGATGATCCAGTTCTGCCTGGCCACCACCGACCCCGGAGGGGACCCCACCGAAGGAATCACACGCACACAAACCACCCAAACCTGGTTCGATCCCGACACGGAGACCGATGACATGAAGTTCGCCACTTACGGCAAGCCCGCCTGGAACACTTCCGACTACCTCAACATCTGGATCTGCGACATCAGCAGCGGTGCCTCCGGCGGCCTGGTCACGGCCGGCTACGCCTATCTGCCGGTGGGCGGCATAGTAGGCACCAATATCGACGGGCTTGTGCTGGACTATTCATACGGCACCATGGACCGCACCGCCTCGCATGAGGTGGGCCACTACTTCGGCCTCTCCCATCCATGGGGCGGCGGCAACGGCAACTGCAATCCCGGCGATGGCATCAGCGATACACCCGCCACGGACAGTCCCACCTTCAGCTGCAGCAACACCAGCTTGATGAAGTGCGGCACTTTGACGCAGTACGAGAACTACATGGACTACAGCAACTGCCCGGTGATGTTCACCAACGGGCAAGCCACGGTGATGAACAACACGCTGGGCGGCGTGCGCTCCTCCCTGTTGGCCTCCAACGGTTGCGCGGGCAGCAGCAGCGGCCCCTGCACGCCCACGGCCGCAGTGGGCACCGGTGAAGGCGATTTCATCGACGGCGTGCAGCTCGGCTCCATCAACAATACCGGCTCCGGGGCCGGACCGGCCTACAACAACTTCATGTCCATGTCGGCCACCTTGGCCGAGGGCGCTTCCTACAATCTCATCATCACCGGCGGCACTTATTCCCCGGACCACTACGCCGCCTGGATTGATTACAACGCGGACAACACCTTCAGCAGCGCCGAAAAACTGGGGGAATTCACCAGTTCAGCCCCCGGCCAGTCCCAAACCATCAACTTCTCCGTGCCGGCCGGCGCCACGCCGGGAAGTACCCGCCTGCGCGTAAGGGGCGTGTACCACAACACGGGTGAGCCCACCCCGGGCACCGACCCTTGCTTCAACTATGCCTTCGGCGAAACGGAGGATTACGGCATCAACATCACCGGCGGAGGCAGTTCCCTGTGCATCCCCACGGCCATTATCGGTACGGCCGACGGTGATTTCATCGACGGGGTCAGCCTGGGCGCGATCCAGAACACCGGCTCCGGCTCCACCGAAGCACCCACTTACCACGACTATACCGCCAACTTCTCCACCTCCTTGTCACGCGGTGCCAGTTATACCCTGCAGGTCACCACCGGGGAATACAGTCAGGACCTGGTGGCCGCATGGATCGACTTCAACGGCAACGACCAGCTCTCCGCCAGTGAAAAGCTCGGTGAGGACCTGTCCAGCAGCCCGTTCCAGACCATACCGTTCACCTTTACCGTGCCCCAGAACGCCGTGTTGGGCGCCACGGTGATGAGGGTGCGGGTGATGTATCCGGACGATGCCAACGGCGAGCCGGAAACTGCCGATCCCTGCTTCAGCTTCACTTGGGGTGAAACCGAGGACTATGGGATCAACATCACGGGCCCCACGGGCATCGACGGCCGGCAACAGCAGGGCTTGGTATTGCTTCAATTGCCGGGCCAGGTGCAGGTTTCATGGCCCGTTGCGGCCGGCGACCAACAACTTGTGCTCGTGGACGGCGCCGGACGCCGCATCCGCCATGACGCGGTGACCGGCAACCGATGGGCGATCAACACGGAAGGTTTGGCGGCAGGGCTGTACCAATTGATCCTGGTGCAGGACCAACAGCGGGAGGCGGCGCGGTTCGTGGTGTTCGGGCAGTAGCCCCCGGCCCGGCTTGCTTGGCAGCGTTGGCAACCTTTGTGGGCTGGGCTGCGTACACGCTTGCGCACACGCGCAACCTTCGGCCATGCCTTCCCGATACGTCATTGCCTTCCTGCTTTTCCTGATGGAACCGGCGCTGTGCCCAGCCCAGTACCAAATGCGGTCGGGCATGGGCCTCCTCGGCGGGCCCCAAGCCGCTGCATGGCGATCGGAAGCAGTAAACTATCTCCCGGTGGCGGGAGCTGTTGTCGGCGCTTATACCCCGCTGAGGATCGGAGGCCATTGGGAACTTCAGCCGGAACTATTGCTCTCCCTTGGTGGCGCCTCACAAGATCCGTCCGACCGCGAACGATCCGTTATGCGCACGGTGCATGCAGCCCTGCCGATGACCTTGAAGTACTTCCCCGGGGCCGGCTTCAACCTGCAGCTCGGTGTGCAAGGCGGCTACCTGGTGTGGGCCCAGAGCGACGGCATCGACATTCGCCCCTTGCTCAACCCGGTGGACCTGGGCGCCTCCGTAGGGGTGGGGGTCGCCACCTACGAGGGATTGGACTTCGCCTTGCGCTACACCCAAGGATTGAGCAACACCCTGCTGGATGATGACCGCCTCTACCCCGTATCGCGGCATCTGCGGCTAACCGTTGGCAAGCGGTTCATGGAGTTCAAGTACCGGCGCCTGAGACGGCGGTGAAATCGGCCGTCGCCAACCTCGATGGCCGGTATCTTCGCGCCATGGATCATCCCCGGCGAATTGCCCTGCTCGGCGGCGGCCAGCTCGGCCGCATGTTCATCGAGAATGCCCTGCGCTACAACGTGCCCGTGGACGTGCTCGACCCCGACCCGCTGTGCCCTTGCGCACAGCTCGCCACCCGCTTCACACAAGGCAAATTCAATGACCGCGATACGGTGCTGCGCTTTGCGGCGGAAGCCGACGTGGTGGGCATCGAGATCGAGCATGTGAGCACGGACGCGCTGGAAGAACTGGAGCAGCAAGGCAAAACGGTGATCCCCTCCCCCGTAGTGCTGCGCACCATACAGGACAAGGGCCTGCAAAAGGAGTTTTATGTGCGGCATGGCATTCCTACCGCACCGTTTGCCTTGATCAACGACGCTCCGGACATGGCCGGCCATCCGGGGCTGCTGCCTGCCTTCCTGAAAACACGCACCGGCGGCTACGACGGCAAAGGCGTGATGCCGGTGGATGCGGACAGCCGCGTACCTGGCGGCTTCACGGGGCCGTTCGTGCTGGAGAAAATGATCGCCGTGGACAAGGAATTGGCGGTGATCGCCGTGCGCGGTGCAGACGGTACAACGGTAGCCTACGAGCCGGTGGAGATGGTCTTCGACCCCGCGCTGAACCTGGTGGACACCCTGCTTGCCCCGGCGCGCTGCAGCGAGAAGGTGGCCGCCGCTGCCAGAAAGTTGGCCATGCGCGTGGCCGAAGCGTTCGGCGCACCGGGCATCTATGCCGTGGAAATGTTCCTTGACAGGCAAGGTGAACTCCTGGTGAATGAAACCGCGCCCCGCGCGCACAACAGCGGCCATTTCACCATCGAGGCCTGTGCCAGCTCGCAGTACGACCAATTGCTTCGTGCGTACATGGGCTGGCCCGTGGGTGATGTGCGCATGCATGGCGCAGCCGCCATGGTGAACCTGGTGGGAGACGGCGGAACGGGTGAACCTCTGCTGGCCGGCGTGCGGGAAACGCTTGGCCGTGCCGGCACCTTCATCCACCTCTACGGCAAGCATGAAACAAGGAACGGCCGTAAGATGGGGCATGTGACCGTGGTGGCACCCGCACCGGAAGAAGTGGACCGCGCCGTGGCGGTGGTGAAAACACATGCCAAGGTGGTACCTGCAGCGAAACCTGAAAAACAGACAGCGAAATGATCGGGATCATCATGGGCAGCCGCAGCGACCTGGAAGTGATGCGCGAGGCCGTGGACACGATGAAGGAGTTTGATGTGCCCTTTGAGGTGACGGTGGTGAGCGCTCACCGCACGCCGGAGCGTATGGTGCAATACGCCAAGAGCGCGGCCGGGCGCGGCCTGAAAACGATCATTGCCGGAGCTGGCGGCGCCGCACACCTGCCCGGCATGGTGGCCGCGCTCACCACGCTGCCCGTGATCGGCGTGCCCGTGAAGAGCCGCAACAGCATCGACGGCTGGGACTCGCTGCTGAGCATCGTGCAAATGCCCGCCGGGGTGCCCGTGGCCACGGTGGCCGTGAACGGCGCGCGCAATGCAGGGTTGCTGGCCGTGCAGATCCTCGCCACCTCCGACAAGAAGCTGGCAGACAAGCTCATTGCCTTCAAACAGGCCCAGGAAGCCAAGGTGATGGACGGCATCGGGGCCATGCGCCAGCAGTTCCCCAACGGCTTCGACAACTAGTGCCGCCCACCGGGTGCCTGCGGATGTTCACGCCGTGATCACTCCGCCGCCGGTCGCTTGCCCTTCAAGCAGAACGGCACCGACACCTTGATGCTGAGGTTGCGGCCCATGCCGTGGATGCCGTTGCGGCCGGTGGCCTTCACCGGGTGGTTGTCCATGTACTTCAGCCGGTCCATGTGGCTCTGGAAGCCGATGTCCGCAAGGTTGCTGCCCAACATGGTCATGGAAAAGAGCGTGCCCCCTTGCTTGTTCACCAGGTCCCCGCCGATCCCCGCATCGTTCAGGGTGTAGCCGGGGGTGCGCGTCCCGGTGCCATCCTCCGCAAAGAACCGGTCCTGGGCCGCGAAGGCGTACTATACGGTGATCGCCTACCGGCACTTGGGGCGCCGCGAAGACCATACGGTCGCTCAACGGCAATATCGCCCGGCCAATGCACAATGTCGCTCCGCCCGCCATTGCCGGACAAGGTGCCTCGCAGATCCGGCAATGCCCATCTGCATGAAACTGCGCGGCATGCGTCATGGCCGTCCACGCCGCTGATCCCTCCGTGCAGTGGTGGAACCATGTTCTGGGCAAGAAAGAAAACAACAACAGGGCCAGCAACACGGACGCCGGTGATAGGCGGTGGACGGCCCGTTTCATGCTGCAAAGCCGCCCTGAGGCCAAGTGGAGATCGTCCGGAACAATTGCGCTGGGATTATTTTTACCGCAAATCCCATGTGCCGCTTGTTCCTCACCACGGTCCTGCTCCTAGGGTTCAGTGCGGCCTCCCGCGCCCAGCAGGCGGTTCCACCGGCCCATTTGGCGGATGCCCTCTGTTCCTGCATGGGTTCCATCGATCCACAAAGCGATGACCGCAGTTTCGACCTTGCGGTGCGCCATTGCCTGAGCACTGCGATGATGACGCACTCCGGAGAGGTGATCGAGCTCATGCGCCGCTATCCTTCCCAAGACCGGCAGCTCTATCTGCTGGGGTTGTTGCTGGGCGGTGCGTTGGACCGCAGCTGCCCCGATTACCCGTTGATCCGGGAACGGCTGCTCCCGCGGTTCTCTTCCGAAAAGCGCGCATCGCCAAGCATCTGATGGCCATGGCCTCCTCCGCGCCGCCGATCGGCCATGTGGGCGTGCTCACCTCCGGGGGCGACGCCCCGGGCATGAACGCAGCGATCCGAGCGGTGGTGCGCGCCAGCCATTACTACGGATTGCGGGTGAGCGGCATACTGGAAGGATTTGATGGCCTGGTGCGGGATGTCATCAAGCCCATGGCGGTCCGCGACGTGAGCAACATCATCCAGCGGGGCGGCACCATCCTGCGTTCGGCCCGAAGCGAGGCCTTCCTCACGGTGGAAGGGCGTGAGGTGGCCCGTGCCAACATGGCCCGGCACGGCATCGATGCCTTGGTGGTGATCGGCGGTGACGGTACGTTCCGAGGGGCGGCCGCATTCAACCGGGAACATGCGTTGCCCGTGATCGGCATCCCGGGCACCATAGACAATGATGTGGCGGGAACGGATGTGACCATCGGCTTTGACACCGCGACCAACACCGCAGTGGAAATGATCGACCGGATCCGGGACACCGCCTCGGCCCACGACCGGCTCTTCTTTGTGGAGGTGATGGGCCGCACGGCCGGTGCCATCGCAGTGCAATGCGGCATTGCCGCAGGGGCGGAGTTTGTCATGGTGCCCGAGCAGAAACAGGACATCGCCCAGCTCGTCACCGTACTGGAACGATCGGCCAAGAGCAAATCCTCCGTGATCGTCATCGTGGCCGAGGGCGATGAGGAAGGCGGAGCGTATGAAGTGGCCCGCAAGGTGAAGCAGCGCTTCGCGCACTACGATACCCGCGTGAGCGTGCTGGGCCATGTACAGCGCGGAGGCAATCCCACGGTCAGCGACCGGGTGCTGGCCAGCCGTTCCGGCGTGGCGGCAGTTGAAGGCCTGCTTCAAGGACGGACGAACGAACTGGTGGGGGTGATCAATGGCCAGATCACCTATACGGCGTTCAACGTTGCGCCGCCCAAGGCGTCCGTGGGTGAAACCGAACTTCTGCGGATCCTGAACATCCTGTCCATCTGATCCAGGAGGGCATCACCCGCAAGGGAACGGCCATGGAGACCGAGGCCTCCGCACCTTCGCCTCACACGGCAGCCATGCACGTATTCTGCTCGCCGGGGCACGCACGCGGCAGCGCCCTATTACGCCCATGGGACCACGCGCTTAGAGCTTGACCAGCTTGGCTGATGCCATTGGTCTGCCCTGGCGGTCAAATACACCAACCATGTATGTACCTGCGGTCAGCGCGGACAGGTCCAAGGAAGGCCTACCGTCAACCTCCAGGACGACCCTGCCTGTCAGGTCGAAGACCTTGACCTGTGCAAATGCTCTCGGGCCGAAATGGACCGCCACCTGATCCGTAGCCGGGTTGGGCCAGAGGCGCATCCCACTGCCCTCCTCGGCATGATCCATCACGCCCATCAACAGCCCCATTTGGCAAGCATCGCCGATGCCATCCTGGTCGCCATCCGCTTGATCCGGGTTGAACATCCACGTACAATTGTCGCAAACGTCCCCGATGCCATCCCCATCAAAATCCGCTTGATCGGCGTCAGATACCCCCGGGCAATTGTCCATGCAATCGAGTACGTTGTCGTTATCACTGTCTGCATTGGGAACGACACCTGTATTTCCTCCGGAACAAATGCCGCAATCATCCAACACCGCCGTTCCACCGGGCGTTCCACTGCAATCGATCACCTGGCCCACGCATTGGCAGTTGCTGTTCCACGCATCATTGCCGGTGTTCGCGTTGCCGTCGTTGCAGGCCATGCCCGGCAATGCATTTCCGCCGGGCGTGCCCAGGCAATCGATCACCTGGCCTACGCACTGGCAGTTGCTGTTCCACGCATCATTGCCGGTGTTCGCATTGCCGTCGTTGCAGGCCGTGCCGGGCAGCGCGGGGCCGTTGGCCACGCCATTGCAATCCACCAACACCGGCGTGCCCGCGCATTGGCAGTTGCTGTTCCACGTGTCGTTGATGGTGCTCGCATTGCCGTCGTTGCAGGCCG
>WBZN01000214.1_pt1 | contig 72498 bp, 59 predicted proteins | sample 5204281 | NCBI WGS metagenome assembly WBZN01 (sample SAMN12344347, study PRJNA552823) | activated sludge metagenome | biome: Activated sludge suspended growth; feature: Nitrification reactor; material: Wastewater; isolation source: activated sludge from nitrification reactor of wastewater... | reverse complement strand
TCGGGAATGAACCATAAAACACTACTACGTGACTTGGCGTAAAGCTCGTGTCACGAATAATCACTTGGTGCCATGATGCGTCTTGTTCGGTGAAGAAACTTCCACCCCAGTAAACGCCAAACAAATAAACACCTAACCACATCATCCAGTAAAAATAACGTTTGATTTCTAGTTTGGTGTCTAAGTTGTCGAGTTGTTCTTTCGTGTCACGGGTTTTTAGTATCCAGCCCCATGTTACTAACGCAAACAATGGCATCAGGGTCATGTGTACGCGCCACAGTCCCATCCACACCTTGTCAAACTCCGGTTCCATCGAGTCCATTCCATGTGAATACGCAAATGTCCTTTGGTACCAAATCCAAAATATCGCTACCAGTAACATCGTGAGCATGCCTATCTTGTAGTATTTAGAGTCATACCACAGAGACATGTCATACTCACCACTCTTGCTCGCACTCGTCGTGCCATAGGTTGTTGCCATATTGCTACCTCCTTACTGCTTTTCGTTAATCAAATACTGCTCTCTCTTCTTTATTTCTTACTACCTAATTCTTCTCGAATTATTAGCTTCTATCTATTGCTCTTTTACTTAATTTTTTAGCAGCTAAACTAGATCTTTCCTTTACTAATCCAACCACACCCCCCAGGCTAGTCGACACACCCCCCTCTCGTCAAGAACTATTTGTCATAAAAGCCATCTAATAACAATTTTTTTAGTGCCCACATAACCACTTTTAAGGAGCAACTATTACGGATTATGATCTTATTTTATAAAAAACACTAGATACAATTTATTTGTAACTCCTCTTGGTAAGATAGTATAAATGGCTAATTGACTATTATTTCTCTAACCCCAGAAATCCTCCGGACTGATGATTCCACAAATGCGCGTATAATTGATTATTGCCGATCAATTGCGCATGCGTGCCCTGCTCTACAATACACCCTTTATCAAACACGATCAGACGATCCATGGCTGCAATGGTCGACAAGCGATGCGCGATTGCTATCACAGTTTTACCTTGCATCAGTTGATATAAGCTTTGTTGGATACTGATTTCCACTTCGGAATCTAAGGCTGAAGTCGCTTCATCAAGCACTAAAATTGGCGCATTTTTTAATAATACTCGTGCAATCGCAATGCGTTGACGTTGACCACCGGATAGCGTTACACCACGCTCACCGACGTGCGCATCATAACCTGTGCGCCCTTTGATATCACGTAAAGACAGTATAAATTCATGCGCTTGAGCTTGCTTTGCCACTGCAATCATTTGTTCATCGGTCGCATCCGGTTTGCCGAATAAAATATTGTCACGCACAGAACGATGCAATAACGATGTATCCTGTGTCACCATTGCGATATTTGCACGTAGACTATCTTGCGTAACTGCACGGATATTCTGTCCATCGATACAGATACTTCCTTGCTGTACATCATAAAAACGCAGCAACAAATTCACAAATGTCGATTTACCGGCTCCAGAACGCCCCACTATCCCTACTTTTTCGCCGGCGGCGATGTGTAAATCCAGATGATCAAAAATCAACTGTAATTCATTTTCATTATTTTTTTGGTGGTGGTGGTGATACGAAAAACTAACTTGGTTAAATTCAATGGCACCGCGTTCCACAATCAGTTCTTTAGCGTCACTACTGTCTACCACTTGCTGAGGTTTAGACAAAGTATTGATGCCATCTTGCACCGTGCCAATGTTTTCGAACAACGCATTAACTTCCCACATAACCCAATGAGACAACCCAGTTAAGCGAATCGCGAGACTCATGACAATGGCGATCGCACCAGGACCGATATTACCCTGCAACCACAACTGTATCCCCAACGCGCCTGTAACAAAAACCAATAACATATTGATAATCCAAACACAAACGTTGAGTCCAGTCGACAAACGCATTTGTGGATGCACAGTGGCCATAAATTCTTCCATACCGGCTTTAACATAGACGGATTCCCGCTGGCTCTGAGAAAACAATTTAAGCGTCAAAATATTAGTGTAGCTATCGACAATACGTCCCGTCATGATCGAGCGAGCATCCGCTTGGAGTGTTGAAACATATTTAAGGCGGGGTACAAAGTAACTCAGAATCAGAATATACAAAATTAACCAAGCCAACAGAGGCAAACATAGCATTGAATTGGCATTGATAATTAAGGTAAATGTAGTGGCCAGATACACGGATACAAACAACATCACATCAAGCAACTTGAGTACCGTTTCGCGCACGGCTAATGCCGTTTGCATCACTTTAGTTGCGATACGCCCGCTAAACTCGTGTTGAAAAAAAGTGTAACTTTGTCCTAATAAATATCGATGCGATAGCCAGCGAATTCGCATCGGAAAATTTCCCATCAGCGTTTGGTGAATCACTGCGGAGTGCAACAACACCAAGAGCGGAATCACGAATAACACAAACACTGACATGACCGAGAGCGTGAGCCATTCTCTAGCAAAAAAATCAACGGTATTTTTTTCTGCCAACCAATCAACAATTTGACCAAGAACGCTATAAAGCATCGCTTCACTGATCGCTAACAGCGTAGTCAATATTGCCAACACAACCAAATGTATTTCGACTCCACGAACATAATGGCGGCAGAATTGATATATGCCTTTGGGTGGCTCTACCGGATGCTGCGGAGGATAAGGATCGATGAGGCGTTCAAAGAAGCCAAGCATGAATTAACTATTGCTTAATTGTTCAAAAATTCTAAAACCAGCAACATAAGTACCAACCGCAGATCCTAATGTCGATAAAATAAAAATTAGCAAGGTTCGAGTAACGCGATTGTTCCACCAGCCTTTTAAAGTAGTTGCATCGGTTCTTAATCGATTAAAGTCCTCAACCTTGGGCTTGCGAAAATAAATTTCAACGGCCGCAACCACCATTCCGGCACCGATGGTAGGATTCAAAGACGTTATAGGTGCCGCCACAAAAGCAGTCAAAATGGACAGCGGGTGCGCCAACGCTATTGCCGCACCCAACGCCGAAAGGCCACCATTAATGATGATCCATTCAATAATCATACTGGTACCCATTTCTGGACTACGCGAAAAACCAATGCCAAAACCAACAAAAATCAGTGCAACGATGCTCCAAGGAATGATTTTCAACCATGGCGAAGACGCAGGGATAATATCAAGCGCCGCAATCGTATTATCAGGATCACGGATATCGCCTGCTTCAAGTTGCTTACTCATGCCCGGCAAATGCCCCGCACCGATCACGGCTAGAACGTGTTGATAATTATTTTCTTGGCATTCTTTGATCAAGCGAGCGGACATATAGGTATCTCGCTCACTGATGAGGGGTCGGAATAAATCCTGCTCATTTTCAGCAAATTGTGAAAATGAACTTTCCAGCACATCGCCTTGTTTTAGTTTTTCGATTTCCTCAGCGCTTACTTTTTCATTGCTAATAACACTTGCCAATAAACCAGCGAATAAATTGAATCGTTTCCACCACGGTACACTGTGATAAATACGCTTCATCGTTGTACCAATCTCACGATCAATGAGAATGACTGGTAGTTTGGCTGCTTGCGCATCTTTAATGGCCACTCGCATCTCAGCACCAGGCTCAATGCCGAATTGTTCTGCCATGCGTTGTTGGAATGCCCCTAAAGCGAGACTAGCTGCGACCATACTGGCCTGCCCACTTTTAATCACTTGAAACAAATCCATTTTGGCAATTGCGTCAGGATTGACAAGCACTTTGTGCCGACTTGGGCATAACTCCACCGCCACGGCATCATATTGCCCCGTTGCAATCAGTTCTTGAACTTTATCGGCACTCGCTTTGGAGACATGCGCTGTTCCAAGTAGCGTAATCGCACAATCATTTACTTTAAGCGTCTTGGTCGGCTCGTGAATAGATGACTCATTGCCGTCTGATCTGAAAGAATTATCCATTAGGAGTAGTTTTTTTATATTACTTAGAAAGATTCAGAATGAGATGTCACTTAAGGACTTAAGCAAACATGCCTCGAATAAATAAAAAAACTAAAAGCTAGGTACCTTTAGCTATTTGATTTTTTATTGAAAAAAAGATTAGTCAACTTCCGACTGCAGACATCACTGCGCTTTCACTTTGTGCAAAACTTATATCCACTCGCGGTCATTGAAGTATTCAGCCATGAGAACTCATCGTTACATGACTGACTAAACTGACAAGAAACGCAATAGATCCACTGCAAACTGGGCTAAGCGACTTTACTTCGACAATCATAACAATTAAAACAAGATACTTTCAAACATCTATCCCCACGGCAAAACCGCGGGGAATCGCAAATTAAATTGTATTAAACCGGATTGACTAAGCGGTAGGTGCCCCAGTCATATCATGAATGCGTTTTACTGCATCAGCATCTAAACCGAGTGCTTGCGCCAATTGTTTCAAATATTGCCTTTCTGCGTCAGTGTTGATATCAATAGCAAACAACGAAACGGCATACACTTGCGCAGCCACGAGTGGATTGGGAACATCGGCAACAAGCTTTTGTATATTCAGCGGCTTATCAATTTCACTCCGGAGGAAATTCTGTTCTTCAGCGGTAATACCATCGGCACCCACTTTGCCCATGATTTTATCCATCTCTTGATCATCCAGTTGACCGTCTGCTTTGGCTGCGCTGATCATAGCTCGTAGCATCAATTTTTCGGTGTTTTCAGACTGCATGGCTTCAATTTGATTTTTATCCAATACTTTTTCTAAATCACCCGATGCTAATGCAGAAGGATGAATATTGAGTTTATTTTGTAGTGCATTCACTGCAAGCGTTCCAAGCATACCAAGCACCCCACCACCCAATGCGCCCTTAATAGATGAACTACCTCCTCCTAAAATTGCTCCTGCAATGGCACCAAGGCCTCCCATTTGCCCAGGCGTAACCGAAGCATTAGAAGCAGTGGCCGTTGTTTTTGCTGCATCACTTGAACCACCGAATATTTTCTTAAAAATCCCTCCCATTCCATTACTGTCCGAATTGGCCGCGACTGGATTTGCACTTCCCCCACCGCCGCCCATTGAAGTTCTAACCATATGTTCAAGCCTTGTTTTCCCCTCATTGGCTAACGCTTTGACTAAATTCTCAACAATAAATCCATATGCCATCTTATAACTCCTTTAAATTAAAACTTAATGTTTCGTTACTTGTAATTACCTTGTCATCTTATGTTATTAAACACCCGTTTCGCAATCTTCTAAAGTTCGCGCTTTAAATCCACGATTAAACCATTCCATCCTTTCTTTTGAAGAACCATGCGTAAATGCTTCCCGTCTTGGTGGAATGCCCGATTTTCGCATAATATTATCATCACCGACCGCCGCCGCAGCTTGCATGGCTTCTTCGACATCACCGCTTTCCAAGAATTGCGTTCTTTTTTGCGTGTGCTGTACCCAAACGCCCGCCAAACAATCTGCTTGTAACTCCATTTTAACTTGCAGTGCATTAACGCCAGAACGTCCGGATTGGCTCTGTAATTCTCTAATTCGACTGGAAACACCCGTTATAGTTTGAACATGATGCCCGACTTCATGAGCGATGACATAAGCAACTGCCAGGTCGCCGCTGGCACCCATGCTTTGCAATTGATTTAAGAAACTCAAATCAAGGTATATTTTTTGATCACCTGGACAATAGAAAGGTCCTGATGCCGACTGCCCTGTACCGCAAGCAGTTGGAGTCATATCGGTAAATATGACCAAGCTAGGCGGAATATACCTTTGCCCTGCTTGTTGAAAAATTTGCCCCCAAGTGTCTTCAGTATCGGCTAAAACAACTTTCACAAAATTAAAAACTTCTTGTTCTTGCGCACTGGGTTGATAAGGCTGATCGGATCTTTGTACAGCACCGCTTTGTTGCTGTAGATTTTCAAGCACAACGAGAGGATCTTGGCCAAAAATAAACACTGCGATTAACGCCATGATAATCCCGCCGCCGCCAATTGCCGTGCCACCACGAACAAACTGACCGCGCCTATCTTCGACGTTGCTACTTTGTCGTCTTCCTTTCCAAAGCATAAAATCTCCTACATGATTATTATTATTTTGACGGATAATCATATCAGATTGAAATGTTGTGTGCTTTAATAAAACCTTATCACTCAGAGCACTAAACCTTTTTGATTAACCTATTCATATTTTCATATCCATTGTTGAGGGAGTCATGATGCGCGTTTTTTTTACCTTGATAGCGACTTTGTTGTCGTTTCCAGCTTTAAGCTGCAATAGCTCTTTGCTTGATCAAAATTTCCGACGCTTGGCATCGTCCGACACCATTAATCTGTGCCAAGAATTTTCAGGAAAAGTCCTGCTTATCGTCAATACAGCGAGCAAATGCGGCTACACGCCGCAATACGAAGGCTTAGAAAAATTGCATGAAAAATATCAACAGCAAGGTTTAGTGGTATTGGGCTTTCCTTCTAATGATTTCATGGGACAAGAACCAGGAAGTGAGGCGGAAATCCAGGATTTCTGCCGCCTCACGTATGATGTTAAATTTCCCATGTTTGAAAAAACACCGGTAAAAAAAGAACACGCGCATCCTTTTTATGTGCAACTTGCGAAATTATCCGGCACCTATCCGACGTGGAATTTTCATAAATACTTGATTGGACGCGATGGTCAATTGATTACACAATTTAGCCCGCATACCAAGCCATTTGATGAAAACGTTATTGCCACAATCGAACATGCGTTAAAGCAGTAACAACAAACATTTAACAAGTTTTCTAAATCGGTATTGCCGAAATCTGCATGAACCTACTGACTATCGCTGTCCTTTCCTTATCGATCGGACTGATTGCAGGCGCAGGTGCCAATGAAAATTTTATTCTCCCTGTCACATTAAGCGCCGCAGCAATTTTTTATTCCTCTAGAAATAAAATTTCCACTCAGGAAATATCTTGGCAACTGAGTGAAAAAAACACTCAGCACGATATCATCGATCGCACCAAAGCTTATTTCGCATGGCCAGAACGAAATAAATTTGACTGCCCAGTCTCTGGCGAACTCTATATTGATCAGATTCACCAGTTGATTCACAAAATTGAAACGGGTAATGAACCAGCCGAGATTAGCAATGAAGGGCACATTGAATTGTTTTTGTTAACGGCTTATCTGATTCCTGCTCACAGCAATCCAACACACCCTGATCAGGTACAAATAGTTATCGGAAATAAAGTGTTAGGATTGTTAACGCAGAAAGACAGTAAGGAATTTCAAGATTTATTAGAAAAAATGAATCTTCAGCAATCCATCACAACCTGCCAAGCCGTCATTCGAAAAAACGTTTTAGTCGATCAAGACACATCCATTTTTCGTATCATGCTTGATCTCGAATTATTAGAAACAACTTCCCTTTCTACTTGATAACAAATTTTTTCAACGTTTATAGTTAGCCCAATCCTGGCCAGTAATGACTGTCCGGTAATGGTCGTTTACCAAAAATAGCTTGTCCGACTCGAACCACGGTAGCACCTTCTTCGATGGCCAATTCATAATCTCCCGACATACCCATCGATAACTCGTCGAAAGATAGACCAGCAGGCGCTTCTTGGCGGAGCATTGCTTGAATGTCGCGCATTTTGATAAAACATTCACGTACCCGATCATGATCGGAAGAAAAAATTGCCAGTGTCATTAGGCCCTTGATACGTAAGGATGAGTAATTAGGTAACTCTTTGACAAAATCACGCACTGCATCTGGAGGCAAACCAAACTTGCTTTCTTCCCCAGAACTATTGACTTGAACATACACATCAATGGCACGACCTTCATTTTGCAAGCGCTTATCCAATTCCGCCGCTACTTTCAGACTATCCAATGCTTGGAATTCATTGGCAAAGCGCGCCAAGTATTTGGCTTTATTGGTTTGCAAATGGCCAATCACAGCCCATTTGATATCCAAATCGCTCATTGCTTCAGATTTCTCGCGTGCTTCCTGAATTTTATTTTCACCCATTTCAAGACAACCAGCCGCGTAGGCAAGTCGCAATCGTTCAACAGGCACTGTTTTAGTCACGGGGAGTAAGCGTACGCTAGCAGGATCGCGGCCAATTCTTTGGCAGGTATCCACAATGCGTTGTTTCACAGCCGCCAAATTGTTTTTAATTTCATTCAATTGTTGTTCTTGGGTCGTAGCGTCCACTAAAATTTCTCCTATTGCACACACATCGATTGCTTAGTCTAAATGGTTAACTGATTTTAGATGCTTGATGAAAGATCATTTTCCACTGATTATTTTGAATTTGCCAAATGGATGTCCTGATTGATCCGATGTGATGCTGACTCGAATCTTTTTCTTTACAGGCATTATATATGGCCAATACACACCCATCGGTCAATAATTTAATCCGAAAATTCAATAATGACCACCGTTGCATCTTATCTTTTTGCATCAACCATTGAACAACCTCATGCCGCGAATGAACTGTACCGTTAGCGTCGATTTCTTCAAAATCTGCAGACAATAATTCATCAATTGATTGTGGGTCTTCCGTCCAATCGTGATGTAATAATTTAAGCTCAAGATTTTGAATATAGAGTGAAATCTCTTGCGCTTTCATCACGTATTATTTAATACGCATTCCGGGTTGAGCACCTGAATCTGGCGAAAGAATAAACAATTCTCCTGGATTGCTTCCTCCAGCCGCCAAAACCATGCCTTCAGACAATCCAAACTTCATTTGTCTTGGCGCCAAATTAGCCACCATCACCGTCAAACGCCCCTTAAGCTGCTCAGGATCATACGCCGATTTAATACCGGCAAATACAGTACGTTGCTCGCTACCGATATCGAGTGTCAATTTCAGCAATTTCTCAGCACCTGCTACTTGCTCAGCATGGGCGATTCTTGCCACACGCAAATCGATTTTGCCAAAATCATCGATAGTAATGGTTTCAGCAATCGGCGCAATATTTTGTTGTGTTTGAGCTGATTGATTATTTTGCTTGATGTCGTTTGTTTTATCACTCGCCAATAAGCTTTGTTGATTGGCGGAAATCAAGGCATCAATTTGTTTTGCATCAACTCGTGTCATCAAATGCTGATAGGCATTAATCGCATGCCCCGCAGGTAACAACAAATGCGAAACCGATTGTGATTCAGTCAATACAGGCCATGCTAGCGATTGAGTATTTAAAAATTGTTCAATTTTTTCAACAGTTCCTGGCATCACAGGCTTTAAGTAGCATGACAACAAGTAGAATAACTGAATACCCAAGCTGCAGGCGCGATGTAATTCTTCCTCCTGATTGGGTTTCTTGGCCATCTCCCACGGCGCTAACTGATGAATCATTTCGTTTGCTTCATCCGCAAACTTCATGATCTGACGAATTGCGGCAGCATATTCGCGTTCTTCAAAAGCCTTTTCGATTAGTTCCGGGCGCCAGTTGGCAAAATGCTCGTCAATGATTGCTCGTAATTGCTGATATTGCGCTCCAGCGACTAATTTACCGTCAAAACATTTCGTAATAAATCCTGCGCAACGACTTGCGATGTTGACAAATTTTCCAATCAAATCGGAATTGACCCGCGCAACAAAATCGTCCAAATTCAAATCGATGTCTTCCATCGTACTATTCAGTTTCGCCGCATAATAATAACGCAGCCATTCGGGATTCAATTGTTGTTGCAAATAACTTTCCGCAGTAATAAAAGTACCGCGCGATTTGCTCATTTTTTCACCGTTGACGGTCAGGAAGCCGTGCGCAAAAATTTTTGTTGGCGTGCGGTAACCGGAGTTTTCCAACATCGCAGGCCAAAATAACGCATGGAAATACAAAATATCTTTACCGATGAAATGATAGAGCTCGGTCGTGGCATTTTTTTGCCAGAATTGATCAAAGTCGATATGTTTTTGCTCGCAAAATTTCTTAAAACTCCCCATATAACCGATTGGAGCGTCTAGCCAAACATAAAAATACTTACCCGGCGCATCGGGAATTTCAAAACCAAAGTAGGGCGCATCGCGCGAAATATCCCAGTCCGAGAGTTTATTCTCTCCCGCTTCCCCTAACCATTCACGCATTTTGTTGGCAGCTTCCGGCTGCAAATGATCAAATTCACGCGTCCAGCGACGCAAAAAATCAGCGCAACGTGGATCGGATAGATTGAAAAAATAATGCTCAGACGATTTTTGTATTGGTTTGGCGCCGGAAACTGACGAGTAAGGATTTTTGAGTTCTGTCGGCGCATAGGCTGCACCACAAACCTCGCAAGAGTCGCCATATTGATCCTTCGCACCGCACTTCGGACACTCCCCTTTAACAAACCGATCCGGCAAAAACATATTTTTCACCGGATCATACAACTGCTCAATCGCACGAACGGAAATTAATCCTGCATTTTTAAGCTTGTGATAAATGTCTTCAGAAAAGAAACGCGTTTCTGCTGAATGCGTACTGTAATAGTTATCAAACTGAATATGGAATCCAGTGAAATCCTTAAGATGCTCCTGATGCACGCGCGCAATGAGTGATTCTGGAGTAATGCCTTCTTTTTCAGCACGCAGCATGATCGGCGTGCCATGTGTGTCGTCTGCGCAGACATAATAAACCGTATGGCCACGCATTTTCTGGAAGCGTACCCAGATATCCGTTTGAATATATTCAACCAAATGGCCCAAATGAATACTGCCATTGGCATAAGGCAGCGCCGATGTAACCAGAATCTTTCGCTCGTTCATTCCTGACCTATGCAAATTCATAAAAACCCTCATTGTAACAAACTGTGTAGCCATTCCCGATATTTGTTACCATCGCCTATTTCATCATTCATTCACATAAGACACAGAAAAATTTGCTATGGCTATCTCAGAACAAGACATATTATCCCTGCTCAGTCAAGCCATTGATCCAACGATTGGCAAAGACTATGTAACCACTAAAGCTATTCACAACATCCGCATTGAGCAAAACAATGTGTGGCTTGACGTAGAATTGGGTTATCCCGCTCAACGCATTAAAAACGATATTGAGCAACAAATTATCAATGCGCTAAAAACCTTACCAGGCATTGGCAATATACATGTTTCCGTGCGCAGCAAAATTATTCCGCACAGCGTTCAGCAAGGTGTAAAACTGATTCCCGGAATAAAAAATATCATTGCCGTGGCTTCAGGCAAGGGAGGGGTTGGAAAATCCGCAACGGCTGTCAATATAGCACTGGCATTGGCGGCTGAAGGCGCTGTGGTTGGAATTCTGGATGCGGATATTTATGGTCCATCGCAGCCCCAAATGCTAGGAATTACTCAACATCCAGACTCGCTGGATGGAAAAACGATGGAGCCGGTTCAAGCGCATGGTATTCAAGCGATCTCTATCGGCTTATTGATTGATGCAGAAACGCCTATGGTTTGGCGTGGTCCGATGGTAACTCAGGCGCTACAACAATTATTGTATGACACCAATTGGAAAGATGTCGATTATTTGATCGTCGATTTACCACCGGGAACTGGCGATATCCAATTGACGCTAGCGCAAAAAATCCCTGTTACGGGTGCCGTGATTGTTACCACTCCGCAAGATATTGCATTACTAGATGCACGCAAAGGACTAAAAATGTTTGAAAAAGTCGGCATCCCTATCTTAGGAATCGTGGAAAACATGAGTACCCATATCTGTTCAAATTGCGGGCATACGGAACCTATTTTTGGGACCGGTGGCGGTGAAAAAATGTCCCGCGATTATAATGTCGAGTTGCTCGGTTCACTACCGCTTGACATCAAGATCCGCGAGCATACCGATACGGGAAAACCCAGCGTTGTCGCAGAACCTGATGGAAAAATTGCCGCGGCCTATCGGCTAATTGCTCGACGCATCGCAGCCAAAGTAGCGGAATCGGCAGAAGACCTTTCAGCGTTATTTGCAAAAATCATTACGGAAGATAATTAGTCATCATTATCTTCAGAATAGGGAGAAACATGAGCATAAAATCGGACAAATGGATACGTCGCATGGCGCTTGAACATCGCATGATTGAACCTTTTGAGCCTGATCAAATTCGTCAAGCCAACGGCCAGCGAATCGTATCCTATGGCACCTCAAGCTATGGTTACGATATTCGGTGTTCCGATGAATTTAAGTTGTTTACCAATATAAATTCCACCATTGTCGATCCGAAAAATTTCGATTCCAATTCGTTTGTCGATGTTAAAGGCGATGTTTGCATCATTCCTCCCAATTCCTTTGCGTTAGCACGCACAGTCGAGTATTTTCGCATTCCACGCAGCGTTTTGACGATTTGCCTGGGCAAATCGACTTATGCGCGCTGCGGTATTATCGTCAATGTCACACCTTTTGAACCGGAGTGGGAAGGATATGTCACGTTAGAATTCTCCAATACCACGCCTTTGCCTGCCAAAATCTATGCTAACGAAGGCGTGGCGCAAGTGATATTTTTTGAATCCGATGAAGTGTGTGAAACTTCCTATAAAGATCGTGGCGGGAAATATCAGGGACAACATGGCGTTACTTTGCCGAAAATATAACGGATAGTTCAAAAAAAATCCTTTTTAGGGGCACTAATGTTGATACAAAAAATGGTAGAACTAATCATTTCCCTTTCGATCGAGAATGACAAAATGATATTCCAGGCGCTCATTGCCGGATGAAAAATGTTTTACACGTTCAGCTTCATGCCATTCGTTCAAATTTAATTCAGGAAAAAACGTATCACCCTCAAATGTTTTTTGAATTTCGGTAAGATAGATTCTTTGACTGAGCGGCAGCGTTTGTCGAAAAATATTTTCGCCACCAATGACAAAAGCCTCATTTTTCGGCATATCGACTTCACATGCTGCAGTCAAAGCGTCTTGAATTGAGTTGACCACAATCGCGCCAGGAATAATGTAATTTTCCATGCGCGAAACAATAATATTGATTCTACCAGGCAATACTTTACCAATTGATTCGTATGTTTTGCGTCCCATAATGATCGGATGTCCCATGGTAAGCGCTTTGAAATGTTTAAGATCTTCTGGCAAATGCCAGGGAAGCTGATTATTCCGACCAATGACCCGATTGCTGGACATGGCGACGAGCAAAGATAAGAAAGGCAGTTTCATACGGCTATCGGTGCTTTTATCACGGGATGCGGATGATAATTTTGTAAAACGAAATCATCAAAATCAAACTCTAAAATATTCCGTCGATCAGGATTCAAAGTCATTGTGGGTAATGGCCGAGGTTCTCTCGTTAATTGTTCTCGCGCTTGCTCCAAATGATTACGATACAAATGCGCATCACCTAATGTGTGCACGAAATCTCCTGGCTGCAAATCGCACACTTGAGCAATCATAAGCGTTAACAAAGCATATGAAGCAATATTAAATGGTACGCCTAAGAAAACATCAGCACTACGTTGATAAAGTTGACATGAAAGACGTCCATCGACAACATAAAACTGAAACAAGGCATGACAAGGTGCTAGCTTCATTTTTTCCAGTTCGCCCACATTCCAAGCAGAAACTATGATTCGCCTCGAATCAGGTGTTTTTTTGATTTGCTCAATGATCAGTTGAATTTGATCAATGTCACGCTTATCCGCAGTACCCCAAGAACGCCACTGATGTCCATAGATTGGTCCCAAATCGCCATTGATATCAGCCCATTCATTCCATATAGTTACGCCATGTTCGTTCAAATAACGAATATTCGTATCACCACGCAAAAACCACAACAATTCATAGATGATTGACTTCAAATGACATTTTTTTGTGGTGACTAAAGGAAATCCTTCGCTCAAATTAAACCGCATTTGATAACCAAAAATCGACAGCGTACCCGTGCCTGTACGATCAGATTTTATGTGACCGTGATCAATAATGTGCTGCATAAGCTCAAGATATTGACGCATCTTAACTGAGAATTTCCTGTGTAAAGAGAGATAATACAAGCGTTAACGTAGCCAAGGCGTATATAATAGCCAAATACAGATATAAATACTTATGAAAATAAAATTTAACAGGAAAGCTTTCAATGCTGGCATCACTCTCCCAAACTAACTCCCCGCTCGACCTATCAACTCAACCATCACACATTCTTGTCATTTTTCCAAAACTAGAAAAGTTTCCTAAAAAATTTGATGTTCCCGGCGAAAGCGTACTGGAGAAATTACTTGTTAGGCGGGAAATGCAGCTACCCGATCTTCTAAAAGCACCTATCAGCGCCAATTTAGAAAATGGTGAATTGTGTACATGGATTATGTTGGACACTGAACTTTCCGTATTCGAGCAACATGGGCATTTAAGAAAAGGGTTAAAGTTGCTTTTAGTGGAAAATCCAACTGAAATTTATATTTCTGTACATGGTACTTCGCCACAGAAAAAGAAATTTGCAGAATTAATTACCTATATCACTTGGCTTAATGGGGCAATTTTGCCCATTCGGAAAAGTGAGCCCGCAAAAAAATCTCTAAAAAGTATTTTTCTTCATAACTACGAGGGAAATGAAAATTTTTTACAACAGCGCGCTGTTGCAGAAGGTAATCTACTGGCGCGCGGCCTGACTATGCTTCCTCCCAATGAATTAACGCCGAAAACATATCGCGAGCAAATTAAAAAATTAGCCGAATATGAAGGATGGAAATATGAAGAGTTCGATTTTGACACTTTAAAACAAATGGGGGCTGGTGCCTTCGTTGCCGTTGCCCAAGGCAGCAGCGAACCGAATGATGCCGCGATTATCCACTTACAGAATAACTTTAAACAGAGTCGTTCTCAAAAACATATCGCTATCGTCGGAAAAGGAATTTGCTTTGATACGGGTGGACATAATTTAAAATCTGCCCGCTACATGCAAGGAATGCACGAAGACATGAATGGCTCGGCCGTTGCGTTAGGCATCTTGTTAGCGGCAACGCGCGCTGAGATTCCTATTCGAATCGATTGTTGGTTGGCAATCGCGCAGAATCATCTTAGCCCCAATGCCTATAAGCAAAATGACATCATTACAGCACTGAATAAAATTTCGATCGAAATTGTTCACACAGATGCAGAAGGACGTTTAATTTTAGCGGACACATTAAATCTTGCCGCAAACTTAAAACCGGATTTGATCATTGATTTTGCAACATTAACCGGAAGCATGGTTACAGCCATAGGATCACGTTACAGCGGAGTCTTAACCAATCGAGACGATCTTGCTCAAAAAGCTATTACGGCAGGCAAAATAAGTGGGGAAAGAGTTTGTGTATTTCCCATGGATAAAGACTATGAGGAAGATCTCGAGAGTAAGGTTGCTGACATTAAGCAATGTACTCTCGATTCAAATGTTGATCATATTCTGGCTGCAAATTTTCTAAGCCGATTTGTTAACGATCTCCCGTGGTTGCACATGGATTTATCGGCTAGCAACCACAAAGATGGCCTGGGTGCCGTTGACAGTGATATCACAGGTTTTGGCGTCAACTGGGGAATCGAATTCCTAAAAACTTTAGGGCAGTAAATAGAAATTAATTATTGTCAGTTAATTTTTTGCCAATAATAGCTCTTGTCCGACCGACAATCCCTTATTGCTATTGTTATTCCATTGTTTAATTTGATCAATCGTCGTACCATGGCGTTTTGCTATGTGATACAGCGTGTCACCTTTTTTCACAATATAAACGCCTGCCGATGGTCTTTTATAGGCAATTGATGCACTGGATTGCTTAATTAAAGGCGGGGCCAATAAAACTTGATCCTCCGCCAGCGCAATTTCTTTGCTATCCAGCATACCATTCATAGTTCTGAGCAAACTTACCGTTGTACCATGACGGTTTGCAATACTTTGAATATATTCACCCTTCTTCACATGATACAATTGCCAAGGATTTTTAGCACTTTGATATATCTGTAAATTTCTCAAGAAAGTTTTACTATTATCTTTAGGCAACAATAAGGTTCGAGGCTCATTGAAAACCTTCACGACGAATCCATTGTAAGCTGGATTAAGTTTGGTAAATTCAGTTTCGGAGATATTGGCTAGGCGGGTAACTACTGGAACATCGATGGGCTTGTGAATTTTTACCGTTTCGAAATACGGTCGGTTGGGTACCGATCGAAGCTTAATGCCGTATTTTTTCGAGTTCGCCACGATATCTTTCACCAAAAGCAATTTATACACATATTGCTTGGCTTCGGTAGGAAAACCTAACCGATAAAAATCCTTCGATTTATCTTTTCCAGAAGCCTTAGCTAAAATTTTCCCGACTGTTCCCTCGCCTATATTGTACGCAGCGATAGCAAGCTCCCAACTATTAAATCTATCGTATAGATATTGAAAATAATTGAGCGCAGCTTCGGTTGAGGCAATGACATCACGACGATCGTCAAACCATATATTTTGTGATAGGCCTAGATATTTACCCGTTCTAGGAACAAACTGCCACAAACCAGTCGAAGGATTATCAGGGGTGGATTTTACCAGCGGGTTATAAGAACTTTCTACGACAGGTATCAGTGCAATTTCCATTGGCATACCACGCCGTTGTAGTTCTTCTACGATGTGGAATAGATAACGCTCACTGTTTGCTACTATACGGTTAAATGTCTTTAAATTCGCGGCATACGCTGCCTGAATAGTCCGTCTTTCCTTGCTATCAGGGGGTGATGCTAATACAAATCCATCCCTGACTCGATCCCATAAATTACTTGTTGGGGAATTCTTTGTTTGCAAAAATTGACTGGCAGATGCATTAAACGATATCAGTAAACAAAACCAGAAAAACGATATAACAATTCCCAAAAATCTTATTTTTCTTTTTAAAATCATTTATATAAGTCATCATTTGTTTCCATACAGGGTAACAGGATAACCAAATTTTTAATTTTTGCAAACAACTTTTTTCAGCAATCGAAACTACTGAGTGACAAATACTCTTTATCAGTCAGCTTGTTAGAAAAATATATTTAAGTGATCTATAAGCTTTTTCAACCTCTTGTATTGGACTGACTTGAAAAATTTTCTAATGAAATAACCGATTTTGCTTTCCATCCTTTTTTGCTATGCTCGACGGATACATTGGTAAAAATGCCGCCTCGCACATAAAAACGAGAAGTTAAATGGAGATATCTCGGTTTCAGCAAAGTAACGAGATCATCAACGATTTTGTTCGTAACCGCCTCATGAAAAACACCTTTATCACGATAAGACCATATGTAAAGTTTTAAACTTTTCAGTTCCACGCATTTTTTGTCAGGAACATAATTCAAAATCAATGTAGCAAAATCCGGTTGCCCTGTTTTCGGACATAAACAAGTAAATTCTGGAATCTCCATATGAATTTGATAATCTCGATTACTATACGGATTATCAAAAGCTTCCAATTTCGTTTCTACTATTTTGTTAGATTTATTCGCCATCATTCAATCCACTCGGTAATATTATTCGGTTACAATAAAAGCAATCATGTCGAATTGCTTCACAATCAAATCTTTTATTGTCTCATAAACTCGAATTGCGTTTAACCTGCATCAAACTCGCCGGCTTCAAATCGTTTGTGGATCCAACTACGATCCCTGTTTCCTCCAGCCTGGTTGGTATTGTTGGACCAAACGGCTGCGGCAAATCCAATGTCATCGATGCAGTAAGATGGGTTTTGGGAGAGTCGAAAGCATCTGCGCTTCGCGGTGATTCTATCCAAGATGTCATTTTTGCAGGTTCCAATAATCGCAAAGCTATTGGTCGAGCAAGTGTTGAAATTATTTTTGATAATGAATTAAAAAAAACTTCCGGGCAATGGGCCGACTTTGCTGAAATTTCCATTAAACGCGTGCTGCAACGCGACGGTGTCTCCAGTTATTACATTAACAATATCCAAGTAAGACGACGCGATATTTCAGATCTCTTCCTGGGCACTGGTGTTGGTGGACATGGTTATGCCATTATCGAGCAAGGCATGCTATCAAAAATCATTGAGGCCAAACCAGCGGAACTTAAAGGTTTTTTAGAAGAAGCAGCGGGTATTTCGCAATATCGAGAAAGACGCCAAGAAACTTCAACGCGGTTGATTGAAACGCGCAAAAATTTGACACGTTTAGCGGACATAAAACAAGAATTACTCATTCAGTTACAACACCTGGAATCTCAAGCCGAAGCCGCAGAACGCTATCAAACTTGTCAGCAAGAATTGATCAGAACTCAAACCATACTCTGGTTACAAAAACGCAATGATGCCTCGAAACAACAAAACGCTGCGACAAATGAAATTAAGCGATTGGAGACTGAATTAGAACAAGTATTCTTGGCACAACGCAACGCAGAAATTGAATCTCAACAATATCGCGAGTTGCAACATCACGGCAACGATAAACTGCAATTCGCGCAGCAAGCGGTTTATACAGTCAATTCACAAATAGGTCTTGCAGAACAAGAAATGAAACACCTTAGAGGCAGCAAAGACCGATTGCAACAACAGCTCATCGAAATAGATGCTCAACTCGAAAAAAATATTCAATCTAAATCAAGCATTTTAGATAACCTAAAGTCTTGGCTAGCAGAACAAGAAAAAACACGCATCACTGTCGAAGGAAATATTCAACGCCTAAACGATGAGGAAAACGTGCTTCCTGATTTGGAAAAAGAAGTATCAAAAAATCAGGAACAATTAAATAATTCTCGACAGAATCTTATTATCTTAGAACAAAGCAATCGCGTTGAAACAACACAACTGACGCATCACGAAAAAAACATTCATCAGCTTGAAACGCGCCACACTCGCTTACAGAACGAACAAAATCAACTTCCTCAGGTAGATGAAGACAAATTAATTGAATTGCAATCACTAAAAAAACAAGCTGAATTAAAACTGGTGGAAGATAACGTTAAACATCAAGAAATTACGCAACAACTCGCACTCGCGGGTCAGCGAAAACAAAAAATTTCTCATGAAGCTAACGAATTAAAACATACATTATCTCAAGCTACCGCTCGATTCAAAGCAATCAATAATCTGCAACAAAAATTACATAACATTCACCAATCCAATGACTGGTTTCGTCAGAACGAGTTCGAGTATCTACCGAAGTTATGGCAAAAAATTAGTATCTGCGCAGAATGGGAAAGCGCCCTTGAATCAGTCATGCGGGAAAAATTGAACAGCCTCGAAATTGACAACCTCGATAACTTTCAAAACTGCATCGATAATGCGCCAACCAATAAATGGATTTTTTTTGAAAAATATTCTCGTGATGCGTTAGTTACTGAATCAGCTTCTGAAAATACCGCCCAGTACAGCAACAGCCATTTTAGTAAACTGCTGACTTTAATCAAAATTAAGGACATTGAGATTCAACCAGTTCTTCTACAATGGTTAAATCACGTTTATATGATTGAGAGACTTGATCTAGGCTTTCAGCGTCGACATTTATTAAATCTTGGCGAAATTTTGGTTACCCCGCAAGGTCATATTTTTACGCCGTCTAGCTTCTCTTTTTATGCACCGGATTCGGAATTACACGGCGTGTTATCACGCCAGCAAGAACTAGAACAAACTCAACAAGAAATCACTCATTTGGAATCACTCATTTCTCAACAAAATGATTCGTTACGATTAGCCGAAAATGACTATAAACAAGTGAATGGCCTAGCTGAGCTATCTGTGAAGGAACTTAAACAAAATGAAAAACATAAGCATGATTTAGAGCTGGAATTTACTAAATATTCACAACTCAATGAGCAATTCATTCGACGTAATCAGCAAATATCTTCAGAATTAGTTGAAATTCAACAATCACTCGAACAAGAGCGCAAATCACATCAATCGATAAAATCTAACTTGGCAGAAAATCTGCAACAGATTGAATCTCAAAAAAAACAAAGTGAGCAGTATCAAAAAATTTGGCACGAATCCAATCAATTACTGATAGAACATCGAAAAAAACTGCACGAAATAACACAGCAGTGCCAACAAGTTTCTTTATACGCCAATACTTGCGACAACAAAATTAATGAAGCGAATAACAAATTGGCGTCAATTGATGAGAACTCAAAAGTTTTCACTGAAACTCAGCATCGTTTAAACGATGAAATCAACAAGTTAAGTGAGAAAGATCTGCAGGAACAATTAGCTACATTAAATGAAAAACGTAAGATAGTCGAACAAACGCTGGCTGAAGCTCGACAAGAAGTAGAAAACATCATGAATCAGTTGCGTGAGAAGGAAAATACGCATTTGGCTTGCGAACATAAAACGCATAAACTCAAAGATGAAATCAATCAAGCACGGTTAAAAGAACAAGCAGCCTCAATTAATATTGAACAATTTAATGAGCTTATTCGTGATGGTGAGCAAGATATCGAAGAATTAACATCTTTAGTAGGTAAAAAAAGCTTTTCTGCTTTACAAACGCAAATCAATCTACTCAATAGCGACATTGCTGCACTTGGTGCCGTCAATCTTTCATCACTCGAAGAACTAGCCAATGCCCAGCAACGTGAATCCAATTTATCTTTGCAAATAGCCGATCTTAATGAAGCTATTGCAACACTAGAAAATGTTATTCAAAAAATCGATGTTGAAACTGAAGCGCGATTAAAAGAAACTTTTGATCAAGTCAATCAATACCTAAAGGAAATTTTCCCGATCATTTTTTCTGGCGGCCAAGCAAAATTAGAATTAAACGACAGCCAGATACTTGACGCAGGATTGACATTAACGGCGCAACCTCCAGGCAAGAAAAACAGTTCGATTCATCTACTATCGGGAGGAGAAAAAGCACTGACCGCTTTAGCTCTTATTTTCGCGTTATTTAAACTGAATCCTGCGCCCTTTTGTTTGTTGGATGAAGTCGATGCACCACTGGATGATCGCAATACTGAACGGTTTTGTGAGTTAGTTAAAAGTATGTCACAACAAACGCAATTCTTATTCATCAGTCACAACAAAATCACAATGGAAATGGCACAACAATTAATCGGAGTTACAATGCAAGAACAAGGGGTATCAAAAATAGTCGCAGTCGATATTACTGATGCCAGTAAAATAGGAACACAAATAAAACAACCAGCGACTAGCATTGATCAGCTATCGTTAAAATGATCTAATTTATGCGCGGTGCATCAGGTATTTTTAGGAGAAAAAATGGATATATTGAGCAACATGAGTGACTTGCAATTAAGTCTCGTTATTATTGGCGCTGTCGTCATAGCCGGAGTGGTGATTTTTAATTGGATACAACAACAGCGTTATCAACGTAAAGTACAAGCGGCCTTTGAATACAAACATAACGATGCACTGATGGATAGTGACGCGAACGAAAATATATCCGAAAGAATCGAACCCGTTTTTAACAAATCCTCCTTTTCAGATTCTGACTTGGAGGCACACACACAACCGGATGCTTATCATTCACATTCTCGCGAAGCAGACTATCGGAAAGATTCCGCGATATCATCACCGCCTCCCTTGAATACCGCCATCGCCAGTAGTTCGACAACCACCTCGTCTCTACTTTTGGATTATGACAGCACCACCAATTATATCGCCAATATCCGTTCAGAATCACCGATTGCTAATACGCATATCGCAAAACTGCTGCAGCGGAAATTTGATTTTGGCAAAGGAGTCGCATGGTTAGGACAACATGACAATGACGAACCTTGGGAAGAAATAACCAACGAAAGCAACATCGATAATGATGGCTATAAACACATCAAAGGTTGTTTGCAATTGGCGGATAGAGCCGGTGCAATTAGTGAAGTCAATTTGTCGAAATTTCGAGATTTAATCGAAGAATTCGCAGCGCAAATTCATGCTGTCGCAGAATGTCCAGACATAGTATCAGTCCATGACAAAGCTGTTGCTTTAGACAGATTCTGCGCCGATGTGGACGTGATGATTGGCATTAATATCATTAGCAAAGACGACGGCGCATTCGTCGGCACCAAGATTAGAGCGCTCGCCGAAGCATCCGGTTTCAAATTGGATTCTGATGGTATTTTCAAATATCGTGATGATAGTAATAACGTGCTATTTACACTAAGTAATTATGAATCCGCGCCCTTTCATCCTGAAAATATGCGATCGTTATCCACGCATGGTGTTACATTTTTATTGGATGTTCCACGTGTTGCGAATGGAGAACGTGTTTTTGATCAAATGACGCATTTGGCCAAAATATTCTCCAATACATTGGGTGGCATTATTGTCGACGATAATCGCGTTCCGCTCAGTGACAGTGGTTTACAAAGAAGCAAACAGCAGTTAATCGACATTCAATCCGCAATGAAAAGAAAACATATCCATGCTGGTAGTAGCAGCGCATTGCGTTTGTTCGTTTAAGCTCTTAATAATACACTTGAATTATTCAATCACGTTTGTTGTAATGTCATGCATTAAGCGCTATTCTTCATTCAGGAAAAATATCTGCTTGGAATATGCACAACGAAGTAAAAATTGTTTAGCGATACTTCTGTTAACTACGAATCACTTAAGAAAGTGATGCAAACATGAAAGCTGAGCTGAAATCTTTAGAAGAAAAAATATTTAAACTTGTGACTATGTATCAGGAAATTTATCAAGAAAATTCTAAGTTGCGCAAAGAGCTCGAAGATAGCCAAGCTCAAAATCATAAGTTAAATGAAAAAATAACTTCTGCGACGCATCGGCTTGAAAAACTTCTATCGAACATCTCCGACCATGAATCATAATAAATCATTAAGTATCAATCTCATGGGGCGAGAATTTTGCATCAATTGCCCTGCTGATGAACAACAAGATCTTCGACTTGCGGCTGGTTATTTAGAAAAAAAAATACGCGATGTCAAAACCGAAGGAAAAGTTGTCGATTCTGATCGTATCGTGTTGATTGCCGCACTGGGTATCGCGCATGAATTGCTTATGTTACGTCATGAAACAGGTTTTGACATTGATGATTTTAAGCGTACAATTAAATCGTTAGATGAAGAAGTTGGTGCGGCAATTAATAGCAGCAAAGTAGAGTAATAACATCAACTGATTAAACGGTTAATCCCTGCGGTGTTTGTTTAAGGTCAGTATTCTTTGAACCAATTGTTAGAAAATGGCTGTGGATTAAAGTGATACTGTTGTGCGCACCTATTTATAGGATGTGCCTGATGTATCCATGAAATAGCCGCCTTGAACCTTATGGTTCAAGAGATGATCTTGACGGCATATGCGGGGGTCCCTTCTGGTGTCTGGCAGTCATAATTGATTGTCAGAAAAATAGAAAAACATGAACCCCTGTCAATTATCTCAATTTTTTTCATTATCAAGACTTGTCCGCCAAAAGCTCCTCAATCATGGCTTGTTTGTAGTCAATCTGACCGAATGAAATATCACTCAACTGCCCTTTGCGATTAAACGTAATACAAGAAGGAGTCCCTTGCAGAGCGAATCGTTCAAAAGTTTCAGCTTTCTTTGTTTTTTGTTCTAAGTAGTGTTTAACTTGCTGCAGTACGGCGTATTGTTTACCTTCATTGAAATCGTCGAATCCATTTAGAAAAGTCTGGGCATACTTCAGAACGCGCTCCTCGGTAACAGGCTGGTTATCTTCTGAAACGCGGTCCATGCCCACTGGAAAAGGTATCTTCCAGGGCAATTTGCGATCTTCCGTCAGTTTATCGTAGCGATTGAGTGCTTTATATGTTTCACCGATCACCTCACCGTTAGTGATTAATTTTTTAAGATTTTCTAACGTATTTTTGTCGTAATCCTCAAATGCAGTGGCTAACCCAATGACCTCTAATCCTTGGTTATGATAATTTTGATAAAACTCCACCGCTTTCGGTAGTGAATAAATAAAACAACCTGGACAATTGACTTGGAAAACCTCAATTAACACAACCGAACCAACCAAATTATTCAATTCAATAGGTCCACCTTGAACCCAAGCATCTACCGCAACATCAGAAAGTGAAGGAGTGATCATAATGAAATATAAAAATAAACAAGTTTTCGCATGAATTCAAAATAAGAAATCCATTAAATGATATCAGCTTGTCTATACCCGTTAGCGACAATTTTAATTACAGAAAAGCCATATTGAACTTACGATTCCTTCACAGTCTTGCAGTGAGGATATATATAGAAAGAGCGCATATTGGGAGAAGTGTGCGAAATACCACATATCTTCCAAGGAAAAATAAATAATATCCTTGTTACAAGGACATGAATCTATCTAATTCATGCTTGTTGAGAAGTCAATTTATTTTCAAACATAAGTATAGGAGTTAAAAATGGCTATTAAATACTTTGCGTTATCCACTACTGTTTTATTTTTTGCTTTAGCTTACAACGCACAAGCCGATTCTTCAACAGTATATGAGGAAGCCAGTGCTGCCGATATCAACAAAAATCAATCAAAAGTGTTTTCTCATTGGACACGGGAGCGTATTGCCAAAGCGCCAGCCATTATAATGATCGACAAAAAAAAACCCTCTTCCCCTCATAAGAACTCTCTCAGTATCAATACAAATTTGATGCCAATGTCAACATCTGGAGGTTCTCCTGCCCTTGATTCCAATACAATCCATCGTCAGGCTTACGGAGATGATTGGAAAAAACTAGAAACTGAACTTGAAACTCTAGATTTAGGAAATGCAGAAACGACACTAGGTGGAGAAGATAGCTTAGCGGATATCTTAGCAGGAACAGCAGGTACTTATATAAACTATGACGTTAATACCATTAATGCATTGTGGAAAGCTTATCCTCACAAGTGGATAGGCAAATTTACATTTACTACTCCATCGGGAGATGCATCTTGCTCGGCAACGGCAATTAGTAACAATCACATAGTAACGGCTGCTCATTGTGTATTTGACACACCATCTCGCAATGCATGGTACACCAATAAAGCATTCACTCCTGCTTATCGCAATGGAAGCGCTCCATATGGTACTTTTGCAACAACCGGTTGCCGGATTTTAACAAGCTGGGTAAATTTAAGCGGTAGTTACGATATTAATACATGGACTCGTCACGATGTTGCTGTTTGCAACGTGGGAACGAATTCTATTGGCCAAACATTAAATGCTGCTGTTGGTTGGGCGGGGCGTAGCTGGGATTTTTCTTATGAACAAGTGCATTTCAATGCCGGATACCCTGCTAGAGATGTAAATGACACGTATCTTTCAAGCCCTGCTCAATACCTTAGGGCTTGTACCGCTGAATCTTTCCAACAGACTACTGACACATTAGGTAGCGGATGCTTTTATGGCCGAGGCATTAGTGGTGGACCTTGGTTGAGAAATTATGCTCCCTTTCAAGTACAAGGTAACGTCAACAGTGTAAATTCTGGATTATTCATTGGTCAACATAACCTCTACGGTGCAAGGTTTACAAGCGGCAATATTAAGGTGTTATGTGACGCAGAAGGTTGTTAACCACTTGTAAAAAAACATTTCATAGATTGATATGGGAAAAGATTTCTTCATTCCCATATCACAGAAATATCACAGAAAGGTGAGCCTCATGTATCGTGTCGAGCAAAAAATTAACCAAAGTTGGTTTTTGTTGACATTGGTAATTTTATCGTTAGTTGTCGGGGTCAGTAATGAAAGTGTTCCGAACCCAACTCAAGAAAAAATTAATACATCGAACATTCAATCCACAAAAAATTGGAAAATGTATAGCGATTCTCAAGGGCAATTTAAATTAAGTTATCCTAACGATTTTATCGCTGTTGAACGTAAGCAACATGAGTTAAATAAATTCACACCACCTCCACAATTCGCCATTATTTTTATGAATGACATGATGGCGTCAAGTCAGTTTGCAGGTATAGAACCGGCGGATTTAGAGATCAAAGCTTATCGTCTGAATACTCAACAAACATTAAATGAATGGCTCGAGTCAACTGGTTTTGCACACGGTGAAAGCGGTAGCAAAATTAGACATTTTCAAACAAAACATATTCATGGACTTGAAGTTTGTGGTTCCACAATGGCTGCCCCTGGTTGTTCAGTGTATGTCATAAATGCGAATTTTATCTTTCAATTAACTCCTGCATCACAAAGCGGTCAAGCAATGATGGAAAGTTTCGAATTGAGTGATTAGTTGATGTAGAATGCCTATCGTTAAATGCTAATTGAGTTACAGGTAAATAATTAGTAGAAAAATTTGTCTCTCACATTACATAGATAGATTCAATTCTTTTCGTATCGGTATACTTTTTTGATCCGCAAAAAAAGTATTGTGCGAACAAGTGCGTTTATTGACAAGAAACAATAAAATTGAACGTTTCCGAATGCGTTATTGGTTAATGAAATCGGAGCCAGATGAATTTAGCATTGATGATTTGGCCGTTTTATCGCAACAGACGATTGCTTGGGAGGGTGTGCGCAATTATCAAGCGCGTAATTTTATGCGTCACCAAATGTCGATCGGCGATGAAGCATTTTTCTATCATTCATGCTGTAAAGAACCGGGTATTGTTGGAATCATCATAGTCAGTCAAGCATCCTATCCAGATCGAACGCAATTTAATCTGGCTAGTAAATATTATGATTCAAAAGCAACCCATGACAACCCACGCTGGTTTAATGTTGACGTTACACTAAAACGCAAAACACGGATTATTCCTATCAAAGAACTCAGACAATATCCTGAATTAAGCAATATGCGCGTCTTGCAAACGGGAAACCGTTTATCCATTACCCCCGTTGATCCGCGAGAATGGCAGTATATTATGGCCATCTTATGATAGTCGTCAGTTAATTCTTTTTGAACATGCAGAATCACTCATCTCAATAATGGAATGGTGGTTAATTTATCTATTGACCGGAGCTTTTGTTGGATTTTTCGCCGGTTTGCTCGGAATCGGCGGTGGATTAATAATTGTACCAGTGCTGATTTCAGCGTTTACTGCACAAGATTTTCCGCTAGACCGTATTATCCACATGGCATTAGGTACCACACTGGCGACCATTTTATTTACCTCGATCAGCAGTCTTCGCACGCACCATCGACACGGTGCTGTACTTTGGAACGTAGTTAAACCAATGACACCCGGTATTTTCCTGGGCACGCTTGGAGGCACGGTTCTTGTAAGTGTAATGCCAAGCAACGTACTGAGCGTCATTTTTGTTATTTTCATTTTTTACGCAGCCACACAAATGCTGCTTCAATTTCGCCCGAGTCCTATGTTTCAATTACCAGGAAAAATTGGGTTATTTCTGATTGGTACTGTCATTGGTGGAGTATCCAGTCTAGTAGCCATCGGCGGTGGTTTGTTATCAGTACCTTTTTTAACCTTATGCAAAGTAAAATTGCAACAAGCGATCGGAACCGCAGCAGCTATCGGATTCCCGATTGCCTTGGCGGGCACGATAGGTTATGCCGTAAATGGCAGTTTGCAATCAGAACAATTACCCGAATATAGCCTAGGGTATATCTACTTACCAGCATTGGCCTGGTTGGTTTCTGCGAGTATCGTTACTGCACCGATAGGTGCCAAAATGACTCATTCTACCAAAACTTCGATATTGAGAACTATCTTCGTGGTATTACTCTATAGCCTAGGAATTAAAATGTTGCTAAATTTAGTTTAAATGACAGCTCACTGCTTCATAAAATATTTTTGGTATTGCTGAATTGGCGTTTCTAACTATGTGACTTTTCTTTCTCATGCTTGTTCATAGGTGACCACGGATAATCGGTTATGTGCTCCTGCAACTCTTCGATACGATAGCGATTGACTCGCAATATCGCCAAGACAGTGACTATGACGATCGGTAACGTAAAAATCAAAATACCGGTTAGCGCAATCAAATGCTCGCCAATCCATAGTGTTACAATCCAGTTAAAAATCAGCACGGATAGATAGAGCACTGGACCCAATAGGGAACGAAACGGCATAAAAAATACTCCCGCTGGTGCTTCCAGATCATGCTTTCGGTCAATTTGTTGAAAAACTGCCACCAAGAAGAAGCTGGTCAATAACCATCCGATATAGTTTGAAAGCGGTACACCAAAATGCACACCTTCTTCATAGTATCCGTATATTTGGCCAAGAAACCAATGGCTACCCTGCAGCGCAACCGGATCAATAATGATATCCAAAAATGTTTGTAAAAAAGCACCGAGCACGAGTGCGGCCCAAGAACGCCGAATAGCGCGCGTTTCTAACGTGACTAGATTGATGCCTTTGGTTGCCAGCGGAGACAAGATAAACAGTGCTGTCGTGTAGCTGCAGTAAGTTAAAAATACGTACGATAGCGAATCAAAAAAGGGCACACCCCAAACCCATAATTCCTGCTGACTGGTATTATCAATGTAATAGTACCAACCATATGGAAACCCGGTGCTAATCGACAGCTTCTCGGAGGAAAAGGCAATGAGATATCCCGCGACAGTAAATAACAATGTTTTGCGCCATCCCACATGCGGAACACAAGCCAGCAAAAATACAGCAAAAAAAGTAAATACATACGGACGCATGACAATGGTGTCAATGGCGATATCAAACATGTGATTTTAAAAAGTAATGATTGAATGAATGGGTTAAGAAATTGACAGGCTGCTAATCTTCAATGAAGTAATCTGCATCAATCTTCTTGATTTCATAGGTATCTTTTATTAAAACACCAAGATTATATTCAATCATGTATTCGGCTAACTGCTCTCCATCAATTAAAACAACTTTAGGATCAATGACTAAAACATATTGATGTGCCTCTGGAGAAAAAGTAGACGTTGTAATATAAACACCTTTCTTAGCTCTTTCTCCATGCAAAGCACCAACAAATTTTTGAATTTCGGGACGCCCGATAGTTGCTGTTGTCCAGCGCTTAGCTTGAATATACACAATGTCCAAACCTAGTTTATCTTCATTGATAATACCGTCTATTCCTTCATCTCCTGATTGTCCTATTGCTTTTCCAGCTTCGATTCGATTGCCGCCGTAGCCCATTTTTAGTAGTAATTCAATAACCAAATTTTCGAAAAAAGAAGGTGTGCAAGCTTTGACTTTTTCAAGTAAGGATCTGACGAGTTCCCTGTGTATATTTTGAAATGATCGCTCAAGTAATTCTTCTGGTGTTTCTATAGATTCTATTACTTTCTCTTTTTCAGTAGATTTCCTAGCTATTCTGAATGTTTTAAATTTCTCAAACTGATTCAGTAACTGAACCGAAATATAATCTGGATTTGATGCAAGTAATGCGAGACCTTGTTGGGTAATATTAAATTCACCTCTTTTGGGCGAATGTAATAATCCGGCTTGTTCGAGATACACTTTTGCCCATGCAACACGATTGTGAAAGCGGCGTTGTTTACCACTGGGAAGAAGCTCTTCAATCTCTTTTTGCGTAAGAGAAAACATCTGTGCTAAATGTGTTCTAGCGGTAGAAAGATTATGGCAAGCACCATCACTAGCGAATCGCAAGAGAGGAAGCATGATTGATTGAAAATCCGGTATAGCCACTCATTGAATCCTATTAACGCATGTCTAACGGTTCAATGAGCCGATGTAATGCCTCTCGATATTTCTCAACTGTCTGCTGCAAAATGTCTTGCGGCAATTCTGGCGCAGGAGCTTTTTTGTTCCAATCTTGTTTTTCTAGCCAATCGCGCACAAACTGTTTATCAAAGCTAGGCGGGTTTTGTCCGGGTTGATATTGATCTGCGGGCCAAAAACGAGAAGAATCAGGCGTCAACACTTCATCGATTAAATATAATTGACCAGCTTTGTCGAGACCAAACTCAAATTTAGTATCGGCTATGATAATACCGCGTTGGATCGCATAGCTGGCCGCTTCGGTATACAACTGGATAGCTTTTTTGCGCACCAGCGCCGTGAGGATGTCGCCTAATTTTTCTTCAGCCACTTCAAACGAAATATTTTCATCATGCGATCCAGCCGGCGCTTTTGTAGAAGGCGTAAAAATTGCGCCCTCAGGCAATTTTTCTGCAAGCTTTAAGCCTACAGGCAACGGAATACCACAAATCGCTCCATTTTTTTGATAGTCTTTCCATCCCGAGCCAACGATATAACCGCGCACAATCGCTTCAATCGGCAAAGGATGTAACCGACGAGTCACGAAAGCGCGGTCACGCACTTGATCATGTTCATTCTCCGCAACCACCGATTCTGGGGCAATATTGGTCAAATGATTCGGTAATATATAAGCGAGTTTCTTGAACCAGAAATCTGATATCGCCGTGAGAATTTTTCCTTTACCCGGCACTGGCGTAGGTAAAATCACATCAAACGCTGACAAACGATCGGTTTGAACGATGAGCAAATATTCGTCATCGACAAGATAGATGTCTCTGACTTTGCCGCGATGTACCAGAGGTAGGCTTTGAATGGTTGTTTCAAATAATGCGTCAGAAGTTGTCATGATACCGTTTCAATTTCCGTTGAGTTTATTTTTGATTGAGATTGCTTGCTGTAATGCGGTATCCAGCGAATCGTTCATTACCGTGAAGTGCCCCATTTTACGGCTGGGACGTGCTTCAGTTTTTCCATACAGATGCAATTTTGTCATTGGACATTGCAATACGTGCGTCCAATCCGGTGGTTCGTTGTGATGCCACAAATCTCCTAACAAATTGACCATCACTGCCGCGGTCAGTTGCCTGGTTTCTCCCAGTGGCAGGCCGCATAACGTTCTGACTTGTTGCTCGAATTGTGATGTGATGCAAGCATCGATAGAATAGTGACCACTGTTATGAGGTCTGGGTGCTATTTCATTGATGAGTAATTCACCGCCCGATAATACAAAGAATTCCACACACAAAACGCCACAATAATTAAGTTTTTCGGCAACCTGACAAGCCGTCTTTTGCGCTTGATCTGCTAAAGCGCTTGAAATACGCGCCGGAACGATGCTGATATCGAGAATGCCATGGACATGTTGATTCTCGGCCACCGGAAAGGTTTTGATTTCTCCATCTGCGCTGCGTGCGACGACTACTGACACTTCCAGAGCCAGTGATAGCATTTTTTCTAAGACACAAACGGAATGATTCAATCCTTCAAAAGCGGGTTTGAGTTCTGCTTCATTGTGAATGCGTTTCTGACCTTTGCCATCATAGCCAAACTGACTCACTTTCAGTATGCCTGGCAAGTATTTATGAATGTCTGGGGCTTGAAAATCTTCTACCTGTTGGATGATGCGATAAGGAACAACGGGAAAACCATTCGTTGCTAAAAATTCTTTCTCGGAAATTCGATTTTGTGCGATTTGAACACTTTTCGCACCAGGACTCACTTGACAATGCTCGGACAACCTTTCCAACACATCCGCTGGAATATTTTCAAATTCAGTAGTCACTGCAGCGCAGTGTTCGCCGATTTTTTTTAATGCTGATTGATCACTATAATTTGCAGCAATAAAATCATCGGCTACTCGTCCGGCTGGGCTATCGGGTGATGAATCCAGTACGGTAACCCGATAACCCATTTCTTGCGCTGCTTTTACAAACATGCGACCAAGTTGACCACCACCCAACACGCCGAGCATAGCGCCCGGCATCACCCGTTTATACATTATTCAGATCAGCCGCCAATACCGACTCAGTTTGTTTTTTCCGGTATTGATTGAGCCTTGCGCTCAATTCGCTATGATTGTTTGCCAGCATTGCAACCGCAAACAAACCCGCGTTGATCGCACCGGCTTCGCCAATGGCAAAAGTTGCAACCGGAACGCCTTTGGGCATTTGTACGATCGATAACAACGAATCAACACCATGCAAATATTTGGAATTAACCGGAACGCCCAACACGGGCAGTGTCGTTTTTGCAGCAATCATGCCGGGTAGATGCGCGGCGCCTCCCGCACCGGCAATAATGCAGTAAACACCACGCGCTTTCGCTTGTTCAGCAAACTCAAACATTAAATCGGGCGTGCGGTGCGCTGAAACGACTTTCACTTCATAATCAATGCGGAACTCTTTTAAAATCTCAACGGCATGTTGCATGATAGGCCAATCGCTTTTACTTCCCATCACGACACTCACGGAAGGTTTAATGACACGCTTTTCATCCGTGGAGGAAATGAGAGATAGATTTTTATGTGCCATTGTGTCCCTTATTAACAGTAACGTGCAGTGCTAGTTGGTTTTTTTCTTGATTGCCTGCGATTTTATTCGATGCACTTCAATCCGAAGCGGAATTGGTATTATACTAGAGGCCGAACAAATGGTTTCTTTCAATCACGAAGCTTGCAATGATTTAGTAGATTCTTCTTTATTTACACAACACATCATCCACATAAATAGCATCTTATGAATTTTCAACGTGGCAAACAAAGCGATGAACCAGAAATTAATCTGGTACCGATGATCGATGTTCTATTGGTGATTTTGATTTTTCTGGTGGTGACGACCACTTATTCAAAGTTTGCACAATTGGAAATCAATTTGCCAGAAGCGGGCACTGAAGAAGTCGATAATAATGCTCAGAAACCGAACACGATCGACATTACTGTTACCGCATCGGGAACATACACCATCAATTTAACGCCCGTTAAATTCACCAGCATCGAAAGTTTGCGTGATGCATTGCAAGCCGTAGCACAAGATATGAAAGATCCCTTCATCATCATTAATGCGGATGCCAAAGCAGCTCATCAATCGGTTATTACCGTCATGGAAGCTGCACGTTTGGCAGGGCACAGTAAAATTACATTCACGACGGAAACAGCCCCGCAAGAATAAGCACAATACCGCTGAAAGTCATTTATCTGGTTTGACTAACCCATAGATAACTGATAAGTATGGGGAACTTTCAAAGCTTTTTTATAAGGAGAGAACAATGTCCAACCTCAATCTCGATAATTTTTCCAAGACCGCGCAATCAGGTTCACAATACATTCTGGCGCCATTGCCCTATAGCGATACCGCGCTTCAGCCGGTGATATCGGCTAACACGTTAAGTTTTCACTATGGCAAACATCATAAAACTTATGTCGACAACTTAAACAATCTAGTTGCCAACAATGATCTTGCAGGTAAGTCGCTGGAAGATATTATCAAAGCAACCGCTGGACAAGCTGACAAAGCGGCGATTTTCAATAATGCAGCGCAAGTGTGGAACCATATGTTTTATTGGCACAGTTTAAAACCGAATGGCGGTGGCGAACCCGCAAGTGCCTTGAAGCAAAAAATTGAAGCGTCATTTGGTAGCTTGGATGCGTGCAAAAAAGAATTTGCGCAGGCCGCACTGACACAATTTGGTAGCGGTTGGGCTTGGCTGGTCGTGGATAATGGAAAAATTGCTATTGCCAAAACCGGTAATGCGGAATCGCCGATTACCAAAAACCTGCGCCCACTGTTAACCATCGATGTGTGGGAACATGCTTATTATTTGGATTATCAAAATAAACGGGGCGATTACGTCAATGCAATTCTGGACAAATTAATTAACTGGGATTTTGCTGCCGCCAATCTCGGCTAGCTTTTGGGTTTTATGACTGATATCACGATCGCCCTGTCGAAGGGACGAATATTCGAAGATACCGCGCCGCTACTGAAAGCGGCCGGTATTGTTGCGAGCGATGATCCTGAATCCTCTCGCAAATTAATTCTGGCGACCAATCGTGCGACCGTTCGTCTGATTATCGTACGTGCTACCGACGTGCCAACCTATGTGCAATATGGCGCTGCTGATATTGGCATCGCTGGCAAAGATGTGTTACTGGAACATGGTGGAGCAGGACTTTATCAGCCGTTGGATTTAAACATTGCGCGTTGCCGCTTGATGGTAGCCGTACCGGATGGGTTTGATTACGATTCTGCGGTGCGGCAAGGCGCTCGGTTGCGCGTTGCGACAAAATATGTCAAAACTGCCCGAGAACACTTTGCTAATAAAGGTGTCCATGTTGATTTGATCAAACTCTATGGATCGATGGAATTAGCGCCTTTGGTCGGGCTGGCTGATGCAATTGTTGACTTGGTGTCCAGCGGCAATACGCTGAAAGCCAATCAATTAAAAGCCGTGGAAGAAATTATGCCAATCTCCGCAAGATTAATTATCAATCAAGCGGCGCTCAAATTAAAAAGCCAGTCGATTCAACCGATTCTGGACGCATTTACGGAAGCCGTTAAAAAATAACAGAGACACTTTATTGCACCGATGGTAAAAATTAAACAACTCAATTCAACCGACGTTGATTTTCAAAGCAATCTGGATAATCTATTGGCTTTCGAAAGCGCGCAAGACGATACCATCGACGCGACCGTCGCCAAAATTCTTGCGGATATCCGTACTCGCAAAAACGCTGCATTGATCGAATACACCAATCGTTTTGATAGATTGTCGGTTAACACCGCGCAGGAATTGGAGTTAACTCACGATGATTTGCAACAGGCACTCGCAGCTTTGCCGACCGAACAAAGAACCGCCTTACAGCAAGCCGCCGAGCGTATCCGCAGCTACCATGAAAAACAACTGTCCGCTTCGTGGCAATATTATGATTCGCATAGTCTCTTAGGGCAAAAAATAACACCGCTCGATCGAGTTGGTTTGTACGTTCCGGGTGGAAAAGCGTCTTATCCTTCGTCCGTTTTGATGAATGCCATTCCCGCAAAAGTCGCAGGCGTTAAAGAGCTGATTATGGTGGTACCAACACCAAACGGGGAAAGAAACACTATGGTTTTGGCCGCCGCAGCCATCAGCCAAGTCGACCGTGTTTTCACCATTGGCGGCGCTCAAGCGGTTGGCGCATTAGCGTATGGTACCGAAACTATTCCGCAGGTCGACAAAATCGTTGGTCCAGGCAATGCTTATGTCGCCGCTGCCAAACGACGCGTATTCGGCATCGTGGGAATCGATATGGTTGCGGGTCCTTCTGAAATTTTAGTGATCTGTGATGGCAAAACCAATCCGGATTGGATTGCGATGGATTTGTTTTCTCAAGCAGAGCACGACGAAATGGCGCAATCGATTTTATTGTGCTCCGATAGCGATTTTTTAAAGCAAGTTTTGCAAAGTATTGAGCGTTTGCTACCTGAAATGCCTCGTAAAGACATTATCCGCGCATCCCTGGAAAATCGCGGCGCGTTAATTCAAGTCCAAAATTTGCAGGAAGCTTGCGAAATATCCAACAAAATTGCGCCTGAACATCTCGAGTTATCGATTGAGCAAGCAGAAAAATGGCTCGATAACATCCATCATGCCGGTGCTATTTTCATCGGCAAAAATACCTGCGAAGCTTTTGGCGATTACTGTGCAGGACCCAATCATGTGCTGCCGACCTCGCGTACCGCACGTTTTTCATCACCGCTGGGAGTTTATGACTTTCAAAAACGCAGCAGTTTGATACAAGTCGGGCAGCAAGATACCGCGAAGTTGGGCGAAATTGCTTCAATTCTGGCTCATGGCGAGGGTTTGCAAGCGCATGCCCGTTCGGCTGAATATCGTTTCAAGGGCTAACAGGCCGTTGAAAAACGTTTTCGAGGCGGTCGATACAAGGCAGAAACAGGCGAAAAAGCGCAGTTTATGTGTAATAAATAAGCATTTTGAACCTGTTTTTAACACCGTAGCGGCAACGCATATAGTTTTTCAACGGCCTGTAACACGTTCATCCGGTTTGATCATCTTTCCGCAGCGCATTTTGCAGAGTATCGGTTGAGATGATTACGTCACGGCAACATCCACTGATTAAACAACTCATCAAACTAGAAGAATCAGCGCACTATCGCAAGAAAACACAGTTAACCATCCTCGACGGTTTGCATCTGATACAAGCGTATCATGCGGCGAAAGGTTTACCTGAACACTTGATAGTCAGTGCATCGTATCTTGAACGAAACGATCCTCCCAAAAACTGGCATGCACTGTTTGGTGCAACCTTACCAACGATCACGGTCGTCAGCGATTCGCTCATGCGAGCGATTTCGCCAGTCAAAACGCCAACAGGAATACTGGCCCTCATTGTTAATCCGGTCGCGGAGAAAAATCAGACTCACGGCAGTGAACATCACATCGTTCTATTAGAGGCCATTCAAGATCCTGGTAACCTTGGCTCTATTTTACGTTCTGCTGCTGCGGCCAATGTCGATAGCGTTTATTTATCGCACGATTGCTGCGATGCCTGGTCACCTAGGACTTTGCGCGCAGGAATGGGGGCGCACTTTTGTTTAGACATTTTCGAAAACAGCAATTTACTCCAGGTTTCCGAAAATTTTCCCGGAAAAGTAATCGCCACCGCATTGAATGCAACAGCAAACTTATTTGAAATTTCTTTGCATGGTCCTACCGCTTGGGTGTTTGGCAATGAAGGAAACGGATTAACTTCCGAGATCATGCAGCAATCGGACTCGGTTATCAAAATTCCGATGCCGGGAGAAACCGAATCGTTAAATGTAGCAGCTTGTGCCGCCATCTGTTTGTTTGAAAAAGTGCGGCAAAATACCCTATCCTGACCGACTAAGCTATCCTGATTGATTTCACCACAACAGTTTGTCGTGGCTAGTTCATTCCGTCCTATTGCGCTTCATTCGCCTGCTGCAACAACTGTTGGACTAAACCCAGATGGCCTTTAAAAACCAGTGGGGCTTGCTCGACCAATCGGGTAAAAATTTTTTCTGCTTCTGTTAGATAGGCTATCGCTTCCTTCGGTTGTTGCCAACTGATATAGGCATAACCCATTGAACCTAAAGTCTTAGCCACATCAGGCTCATACACCGCCGGATTGGCTTGGGCCAGTTCTTGGTAGGTTTTTAAGGCTTCCTGGTAGAGTTTTTCCGCCTCATCGCGGCGATGGTTGTCTTTAGTTACCAAGTTTCCCAGATTGAAGAGCGTCATAGCTAAATAGGGCTGATACACCGCTGAATTGGCTTGGGTCAATTCGCGAAAAATGGTTAACGCTTCTTGGCAGAGCTTTTCCGCCTCATTGCGGCGATGGCTGTCTTGAGCTATCAAGTTTCCCAGATTGTAAAGTGTCTTAGCCACATCAAACGGATACTCCGCCACATTGGCATTGGCCAGTTCGCGGAAGATGGTTAAAGCTTCCCGGTAGAGTTTTTCCGCCTCATCGCGGCGATGGCTGTCTTGAGCAATCAACAATCCCAGATTGTAGAGCGTCTTAGCCACCTCAGGCTGATACACCAATGGATTGGCTTTGGCCAGTTCGCGACGAATAGTTAAGGCTTCCTGGTAGAGTTTTTCCGCTTCATCACGCCGACCACTGTCAGCTTCAACCAGGATTCCCAGATTGTTGAGCGTCCCCGCCACATCAGGCAGATACACCGCCGGATTAGCTTTGGCCAGTTCGCGGCTAATGCTTAAGGCTTCCTGGTAGAGTTTTTCCGCATCAGAAAATTGATTGTTCACCCCTAAGAAATCCGCATATTCAACCAAAAAGTCGAGTGTTCTGGCGAGCTCTAATGCCGCTTCAAAATATAGTCTTGTTTGAGCAATACGCTCATCACCCAATTGATAGTCCACGGCAGTCAGTCTAGCTTTCAAAATATAATCTGTAGCCAAATCATTCTCTCGAGCTTGGGCTTCTGCTTCCTTTTTGTGGCGCTGTGCCCTATCTCTGAGCAAGGCTTGTTTTTCCTCACCCATCTCCTTGTCATCGAGTGCATCGCGGGCAGCCTGATAGTCGCCTTTGTCAAAATAGACCCGGGCTTTTATACCGCGCGCACTATTAATCGGAATTTGGTTGATTTCTTCAGCGAGTTTGAGAATACCTTGGGTAAAATTCTCTAGATTTTCACTAGCAAGCTGTAGCTCTTTTGCAAAATCTGGATCTCCCGGAAGCTTCGCGGAATTCCTCTTGGCTATTTCAACCTTTTCTTTTAAATCCTGGTAATCCGTTGTTTGCTGTATGTGTGATAAAGCTTCATCCCGCTCCTTTTGAGCTGCTTCTAACGCTTTGAAAAGTTGGTGAGTACGTATTTGCAAAGCACTCACTTTAAACTTGAGTTCATCGCGCGAAGCAACCGGGTTATACAAGTGATCGCCATTCAGTATGCGGTTGCGGTGATTCTGTTGGAGCCTCTGCGCTTCTTCACCCTCAGGTGAATGCTGATCGTAGTCAAAGCCTTCGCCGCAGATAAATAGATAAACATCCTTACCCAGTTGGCACGCAATATCGTATTCCATCTGGGTATAACTTCTGCGAGAATCTCCTCCGGTACGCTGTTGCGGTTCGGCGCCGTAGACTTCGCCTGCCACATGAATGACGGCGTGGCATGCCGCTATGCGTTTGCGCAACATTTCGCGCACCAAGCCCGCTTCCGGTGCAAAGTTAGTTTGCTCGACCGGCGTGCATCCCAGTGTCAGCAATGCTTCCTTGATCATTTGCCGACAAGTGCCTAGATCGGAAGTGGTCGCGCTAACAAAAACTTGTGGAGGAGGTAAATTCATCGAAATGGGACGTTTCAGTTATTCAAACATTGAATCGCTGACTCTGATTAAGGGTATCTTTAAACATATCATAAAACACTTTAAAACAGTAGGATAGGGTGATTGGTCTTGGTTGAATTTGAATCGGGTTGCTGGATGAGAGATGCTAGCATCACTTGAAACTTGGAAGTGTGCTCAACATTGTTCGATTGACGATTTATCTACATATCCCGTCCCCAACCGACAAAATTGAAACTAAGCCATAGCGCGGTGTATCATACGCTACTTTATGACCCTCGTATTTCTTGGAGCACCGATGAGAATTTCTTTTTTGGCAGTAGTTGGTTTGTTGTTATCCTGTTCATTCAATGTCATGGCATTACACCATGAGCCTCAAGATGCCCAAGCAGCGGAAGCATCCGATAGCATGGCAAAAAATGAAGGTGTGGTCGTTGATGTGATTGACACCACGGGCTACACCTACATGGAATTAGAAAACGCGGGCCAACGCTTTTGGATTGCCGCCCCCACAACGCAAGTCAAAAAGGGCGATCATATTCGTTTTGTGCAAAATATGACGATGAGCAATTTCACCAGCAAAACGCTCAATCGCACATTCACCACCTTGATTTTTGTGACTTCAACCGAAATCAAAAAATAAGCTTTACGTTTCCGTACTAAAACCAATCAGCAGTTTGTTTTTTAGCGACTTTAATTCATCGCGAAATTGCGCAGCTTGTTCAAATTCTAGATTTTTAGCGGCATCCAGCATTTTCTTTTCAACGCGCTGAATTTCTTTAGCAAGCTGCGTTTCGCTCATGGTGTTGTAACGCGCTTGTTGTTGCGCCGCTTTGAAGTTTTGTTGTGCGGATTCGTGATCGTAAACACCATCGATCAAGTCTTTGATGCGCTTGCTGACTGAACGTGGCGTGATTTGGTTGGTAAGATTATGCTGGATTTGTTTTTCTCTGCGACGGTTGGTTTCATCAATGGCAGAACGCATTGATTGCGTAATCTTATCAGCGTACAGAATGGCGGTACCATTAATATGGCGAGCGGCACGACCAATGGTTTGGATCAATGAGCGTTCCGAACGCAAAAAGCCTTCTTTATCGGCGTCTAATATAGCTACCAACGATACTTCCGGAATATCCAATCCTTCGCGCAATAAATTGATGCCAATCAACACATCGAATTGCCCGAGGCGTAAATCACGAATAATTTCAACACGCTCAACGGTATCGATATCCGAATGCAAATAACGCACTTTAATTCGATGTTCGGAAAAATAGTCGGTTAAATCTTCCGCCATGCGTTTGGTCAATGTCGTGACTAATACCCGTTCATTTTTTGCCGTGCGTAACGTGATTTCTGACATCAAATCATCAACCTGGGTTGCCACGGGACGTATTTCGATAATCGGATCGACCAATCCGGTGGGACGCACCACTTGCTCGATCACTTGACCGCTATGTAACGATTCATAATTGGCCGGGGTAGCCGACACGAATATGGTTTGCGGCATGCGCCGCTCGAATTCTTCAAACTGCAAAGGTCGATTATCCAGGGCGGAAGGCAAACGAAAACCATAATTCACCAAATTTTCTTTACGTGCGCGGTCACCTCGATACATGCCGCCGATTTGCGGCACGGTAACGTGACTTTCATCAATGATCATCACGGCATTCGATGGCAAATAATCCAACAAAGTGGGTGGCGGTTCACCAGGTTGTTTACCCGATAAATGACGCGAGTAGTTTTCGATGCCTTTGCAAAACCCTAGCTCATTGAGCATTTCCAGATCGAAACGAGTACGCTGCTCAAGCCGTTGCGCTTCGACTAATCGTTGCTCTTGGTAATAGTAGTCTAACCGCTCACGTAGTTCTGCTTTGATTGTTTCAATGGCACGCAATGTGGTGGTTCTCGGTGTGACGTAATGACTGGATGGATAAACGGTAAAGCGCGATAATTTTTGCAAAACTCGTCCGGTCAGTGGATCAAATAACGCCATGCTGTCGACTTCATCATCGAATAACGTGACCCGTATCGCAGATTCAGAATTTTCCGCAGGAAACACATCGACAACATCGCCACGAACACGAAATACACCGCGCTTAAATTCCAGTTCATTGCGCTCATACTGCATTTCCGTCAATCGTTTGATGATATCGCGTTGGCTAATCTTTTCGCCGTTGCGTAAATGCAAAATCATGCCATGATAATCCACCGGATCACCGATACCATAGATGCACGACACGGTGGCGACAATGATCGCATCATCGCGTTCGAGCAAAGATTTAGTCGCGGATAACCGCATTTGCTCAATATGCTCATTGATGCTGGAATCTTTTTCGATAAATAAATCGCGCGCAGGCACATAGGCTTCGGGTTGATAGTAATCATAATACGAAACAAAATATTCGATGGCATTTTCAGGAAAAAACTCGCGCATTTCCGCATAAAGCTGAGCAGCCAGCGTTTTGTTCGGCGCCATGACAATGGCTGGTCGCCCCAATCGAGCAATCATGTTGGCAATGGTATATGTCTTTCCAGAACCGGTAACACCCAGCAGGGTTTGGTATGCCAATCCATCCTGAATACCCTCGACCAATTGCGCTATAGCCGCAGGTTGATCGCCTGCAGGCTCAAATGTTTGATGAAGTTTATAAGGACTATTGGGGAAGGTAATGATCACAGGTATAATTCCTACGTTATTTTGCTGCAAAAATATTTTAACACGCTGCCCTATTCATTATCGTACAAGGATTTTTTGTGGAACTTTCATATCGCGTTCAAACCATTAAACCATCACCGACCCTTGCTGTGACTGCGCGCGCGGCCAAACTGAAAGCTGAAGGTAAAGACATCATTGGCTTAGGTGCTGGCGAGCCTGATTTTGATACTCCGCAGCACATTAAAGACGCAGCAATCGCGGCCATCAATAAAGGCTTAACAAAATACACGCCTGTTGGTGGTACACCCGGTTTAAAAAATGCAATCGTGGGAAAATTCAAACGAGAAAATGATTTTGATTTTGAACCGAAACAGATTTTGGTGTCATGCGGTGGCAAGCAAAGCTTTTTTAACCTCGTACTAGCGGTAATCAATCCTGCCGATGAAGTCATCATTCCAGCGCCATACTGGGTTTCTTATCCCGATATCGTATTAATCGCCGAAGGAAAACCCGTATTTATCGATACGGGCATTGAACAGAATTTCAAAATCTCACCGCAACAGTTGGAAGCGGCTATCACACCCAAAACCAAAATGTTCGTTATCAACAGCCCAAGCAATCCATCGGGAGCTGTTTACTCGTTAGAGGAACTGAAGGCATTGGGTACGGTATTGCGTAAACATCCGCAGATTATTATCGCTACCGATGATATGTACGAACATATTTTGCTTTCGGGGCAGAAATTTGTGAACATCGCCAACGCTTGCCCTGATCTTTTGCCACGAACAATGGTACTCAATGGCGTATCCAAAGCGTATGCAATGACCGGTTGGCGAATCGGTTACTGTAGCGGCCCCGCAAATATCATTACGGCGATGGAAAATATTCAGTCCCAAAGCACTTCAAACCCGAGTTCGATATCACAAGCAGCGGCAGAAGTAGCGTTAAATGCAGACCAATCGTGCATGATCCCAATGGTTACTGCGTTTAAAGAACGCAACCGCTTTGTTACTGAGCAATTGAATCAGATAAAAGGCGTTCAGTGCTTATCTTCTGACGGAGCATTTTATGCATTTGCGGATGTTCGTCCCGCTATGGAAGAACTCTATCGAAAAAAATTGATTACAACACAAAACGATATCGCTTTCAGCGAATATCTTTTGGAACGAGCTGGCGTAGCCGTTGTTCCCGGCTCCGCATTTGGTTGTGAAGGATATATGCGGCTATCCTTTGCGACTTCAATGAAAAACTTACAACAAGCAACGAAACGAATTCAAGATCTTTTAAAATAAAAACACAATTAATGAGCAGCGGCTGCCAACATGGCCGCTTTCTTAGTTTTTCCTGCACGAGAAGGTATATTACACAATCCACAAACATGATTAGAGTGGATTTCCAGGGAATGCACGACGTATTTTCCGTGACAGCTCACACAAGGTGCGATACATAGCACACCGCTATCGATAAAACGAATTAAAGTCCATGCGCGAGTAAGACTTAACACTTTATCTTGCTCGTTCACTTTAATATGTTCCATATATAAACGATAGCTTTTAATCAAAGCTTCAATGCCTGTCTCACCGGTATTCGTTATCACATAATTATAGATGTTGATAAATAACGATGAATGCATATTCGGCTGCCAACTCATGAACCAGTCTTCTGAATAAGGAAGCATACCTTTTGGTGGCGAAACGCCTCGGATTTCTTTATACAACTTTACCAATCTTTCGCGACTGAGGTTGGTGTTCATTTCCAAAACCTGTAATCTTGCACCTAGCGTAATCAATTCCGTAGCAAGATGAATTTGTTTGGCTTCCGTTATAATACTTTTATTACGCATCACATTGTTCCTTATGCCAAATTACCTAGGCGTAATTATTGTATAGCTTCAGCAGGTTTACCAGCCATCAAAATTGAAGCGTGTGATTTAGCTACTGATTGTTCTCTACTATCATTTGATAACATTTCAGCAATGAGGCGATCATCGAAACGGAATCGGCATAGCAACATATTAGATGCCGACATTTTGATCAATTGAGCCGATGTTAGCTTTTCCAATATATCAGCAACGTCTTTATTGATACCTAAACGATACATTGCAGATACTCTATCTTCACGCAACATTTGTTTTGCTAACAACATATAGCTTAAATTGATATCTTTGATTTCATCAAGAATTTGATTTGAGTCCATTTTAAAACCCTCCATTTAGTTAAAATGTAAAGCTAATAAAAAATCATAAGCTTATGTAGAGTATTCTCAATCATGTACGAGGTGAAGTAAATGCCAGTTAAGTGTAAACAACATTAGGTAATCTCCCGATTACGGTATAGGAAAATTACCTACAAGAATTGAAACAGCAAGAAACAGAAAATTGTATTAGTGAAAGTTTTGATCATTTTTTGACTCCAATATTATGTTGGTAAAATATCGGCTTGCAAGCTGAGGATAATCTATATCGATCAACCTCTTGTGATTATAAAACGTTTTGACTCAGCCATGTACTATACACTGACTTTTCAATCAGTAACATGTTCATTTCTATCCCCCACTCATCCATACTTCTTCCGATTCCTGCGTCTTTTGTTATGCGCCCGACGCAAATCTGATTCCGTAGGGGGCGCAGGTTTTTTATCGGCATAGGGATTATGCCCAATTTTAAAATCCACGCGTAGAGGAGTCCCCACCAACTTAAACGCTTCGCGAAAAGTATTTTCTAAATAACGTCGATAATTGTCAGGAACATCTCCCAGCATACTACCATGAACAATAATTAGCGGTGGATTGGAACCGCCTTGATGGGCATAACGCATTTTAGGCCTTGATACGCCATTCCGTGGAGGTGCGTGCTTTTCCACTGCCGCGATTAATGTGCGTGTGAGCTTCGGTGTGGATAGATGCGACATTGCAGCCGTATAGGCTTGATCTATCGAAGGCAACAAATTATTTGTGCCAGTTCCCTGTAATGCAGAAATATAATGTAACTGTGCAAAACTTAAAAATTGCAATTTGCGATTGAGCTCACGCTTTATCTTATCGCGTTGATAATCATCTAGATCATCCCATTTATTGACCGCAATCACTAATGCACGCCCTGCTTCCAAAATAAATTGAGCAATGTGCGCATCTTGATCAGAAATCTCGCTACGTGCATCGAGTACTAATACGACTACATTAGCGTCTTCAATCGCTTGCAATGTTTTGATCACCGAGAATTTCTCGATAATTTCATTGACTTGACCACGACGACGCAGTCCAGCCGTGTCAATAAGTGTGTAACTTTTGTTTTTATGTTGAAAATCAATATAGATACTATCGCGCGTCGTACCCGGTTGATCAAAAGCAATCACGCGTTCTTCACCAAGCAAGGTATTCACCAACGTTGACTTTCCGACATTGGGACGCCCCACAATTGCAATTTTGGGAAATTTATCTTGCGGCAAATCATTTACCGCGTCCGGAAAATCATGCAATGCCCATTCCACTAAATCATTGATATGATCGCCATGCATGGCGGATATAGCGCAAGGTTCACCCAAACCCAACTCATAAAATTCAGCCGTCACCACAGCAAGCATCATGCCTTCAGTTTTATTAACTACCAGCAAAATTTTCTGTCCGGATTTGCGCAGTTGCTCCGCAATAATCTTGTCGTGTGAAGTCACTCCTTGCCGGCCGTCGACGATAAATAGCACCTTGTCCGCTTCATCAATAGCTTGCATAGTTTGTTTGGCCATAGCATGTAAAATGCCTTCTTTCACGACCGGCTCAAATCCTCCGGTATCCATGACCAAATAGGGTTTCTCTCCGATTCTCCCTTGCCCGTAGTGCCGATCTCTCGTTAAACCCGGAATATCGGCGACAAGAGCATCTCGCGTCCGCGTTAAGCGATTAAATAAAGTCGATTTACCGACATTGGGGCGGCCAACGAGAACAAGAGTGGGTTTCATAGTTTTGAGCAATCTTTATTCAGCGGCACATTGCGTATGCTGAAAAGAAAAAGGAATCGAAAGTGAAAGAGAGATATTAAACCTGAATATTGCCAAAAGAAATTTCTATTAAATGATTGAATTGCTAAAAATTGGTGCTAAAAACATATATGCCGCCTTTAGCAGTTTGCACCGCAAAACCATCTGGCAACAAAGTTGGCGGCGCTTGAATACGGCTGCCATCGGTCGCAGAACGGGCTACCAATGATCCATCATAGTTACGTAACACCGTCACAAATCCTTGATCATCTCCAACAATCACATAGGGCCCTTGGATCATGGGTCGCGTCAGTCTTTTACTGCCCAGTTTGGATTGTTTCCACATCCCTGCACCACTGATCAACTCATAAGCCGCTACAACACCTTTTTCTTCTGTCACGTAAACATAATCTTTATCCATAGACAATCCGGCGCTGCTTGACGATTCACGTGACCAAATCGGCGTACCATCATTTAATGAATAACAACCCAATCGTCCTTGATAAGCAACAGAACACACAAACTGGTTACTGACCACGGGTAAACTTGTAATGTCCGTAATTCTTTCAAGCTCGGTAACACCGCGAGGATGTGACACTGCAACTTCCCAACCTACATTGCCATTAAATAAACTCAAAGCCACTAATTTTCCGCCTGGAAATCCAGCAAATACAGCGCCATGAGCCAACGACACACCGGCAGTACTTCTGACTGTCAACGGTGGCGTGGTACCTTGGTACACCCATTTGCGCGTTCCATCGACTGCATCTAAACCAAATATCCGCCCGTCCAAAGTACGCACCGCCACCATATTATTATGCACTTGGGGTGGACTTAAAATTTCACTGGTCACCAACGATTGCCAAAGCATATGGCCCGCATCATTGTAAGCGAGCACTTCCCCCTTGAAGGTACCAACCAATATCAATTGGTCGCCAGCGCTAACTCCAGCAGAAAACTTTCCATCCGTTTTGAGTTGCCAAAGCTGCTCACCAGTAGCCGCATCAAATTTCGTTAGCCCACCGGATTCATCGGCAACATACAACGAATTACTTTCATAGCCTGCATGGAAAGAAGCAATGACGCTTTCTTTGATCTTACTTTTCCATTTCAAAGGAATCGCTTCGGCAGCTTTTAAGGCATCCAATTCTTCTTTGTCATAAACAATTTCTTCGTCTTTGACAAAAATATCTGAGATACCGGTACTCATTGATTCAATCATGGGTGAATCTAATGGATTGGGAATGCTACCGCAACCCGATAAACCCAAAATTAATACAATGTATAATCGAAATAAATGACTAAATTTGATGTTATTAACTGATATCACAACGTTGTGCAAAAGCTTAGTCAGATTCACCCAAGGCATCCAATTTCATTTGGACTATATTGAAATACGTATTAGTTTTACTCAATTTACTAATCGCTTCCTGGTAACTCAATCGCGCCTCAGAAAGCTTGTTGGTCGCCACCAAAATATCGCCCTTACGATCTAGATATAAGCCCGCGAAGCTATCGCCATGCGGAGCACTGATCGTCCTTAAAGCGTCGTCGTATTTGCCATCATCCAATAAAATACCTGAAATGCGCAAACGCGCTAAATCGTGTAAGGCAGTTTCTTTGGCATTCTCAATAATCCATTGCAAGCTTTGCTGAGCGCGCTTTGCATTGCTATTCTGCACATCGGCTTGCGCGGTTATCAACGCGGCACGAGGCGCGTATCCACTGGATGGATAACCTGTCATGACAAGTTGTGCAGCATCATGGATCTTTGTCGCATCATTTGACGCTTGAACTTGCTGCAATAAAGCATATAAATCGGAAGCTTGACGCGATTGTTTTTGTTGATAAAACTGCCAAGCTTTTACGCCACCAGCAGTAAATACAACCAGCGCTAATAAAACGATCATCATGATACCGTTTCGATTCCACCAAGTTTTGAGACCATCAATTTTTTCTTGCTCTTCAAGTGAATATGCAGACATGCTATTTTCCTAGAAAAATAAAAGATTATCGTCGAATCAATTGCATCACATCAGTTAAATTCAGACGCACTTGTTCAGTTGACTCACGTAACGATTTTACCGTAATTTGTTTTGCTTGGACTTCATCATCACCGATAATCAAAGCATAACGAGCCTTGGAGTTATCGGCTTTTTTCATTTGTGCTTTGAAGCTCCCTCCTCCGCAATGCAAGACAATATCGAAACCATGATCGCGGAGAGATTCTGCACACTTCCATGCAAACTCACCTCTATCTTCACTTTGGTGCACGATATAACCATCAGGAGCAGGAGGAGACACTACATCATTTTGTTCCATTAAAGCCAATAGGCGTTCAATCCCCATAGCAAAACCACATGCCGGTGCAGGCTTTCCGCCCACTTGTTCAACCAAGCCATCATAACGACCACCCGCACATACCGTACCTTGAGCACCTAACTGATCGCTAACCCATTCAAAAACCGTACGATTGTAGTAGTCTAAACCACGCACCAATCGCAGATTGATGGTAAATGTGATGTCTTGCTCGCGTAAGGTTTTTTGTAATTGTTGAAAATGCGCTTCTGATTCGGAATCCAGATAGTCTATCAATTTAGGTGCATCATTGATAATTTCTTGGAGTGCGGGATTTTTACTATCCAGAATACGCAATGGATTGGTATATAAACGCCTCAGCGAGTCTTCATCTAATTTATCACGGTGCTGTTCTAAATATTTCAGTAAATCCACCCGATGATTTGCGCGCGTTTCACTATTGCCTAGCGTACCTATTTCTAATCGCAAACCTGAAATCCCCAACAATTTCCATAACCGCGCGCACATTATTATCAATTCGGCATCACTATCAGGTCCCTCATATCCTAATGCTTCCACACCAACCTGATGAAACTGGCGGTAACGCCCTTTTTGCGGCCTTTCATGCCGAAACATTGGACCAAAATAATACAGTCTTTGCGGGTTACCATAGAGTAAATTGTGCTCAATCACCGCACGCACGCACGAAGCCGTTCCCTCCGGACGTAATGTTAAGCTATCGTTATTGAGATGATCGATAAACGTATACATTTCTTTTTCGACGATATCCGTCACTTCGCCGATCGAACGCACAAATAAATCCGTTTGTTCGAGAATCGGCGTGCGAAGATTCCGATAGCCATACGCTGCAAGCCATTGATGGATGGTTTGCTCAAAATGTATCCATCGGTATGATTCATCTGGCAGGATGTCGTTCATCCCGCGCACTGCCTTGATGCTACTGACCATCAGATATGTTTTCTTGGATACTTTTCACTGACATAATTAGCCACAATTTGCCGAAATTCATTCGCAATATTATCGCCTTTTAACGTGACGGTTTTTTGCCCATCGACAAAAACGGGCGCAACAGGACTTTCTCCCGAACCTGGCAAACTAATACCGATATTGGCATGTTTGCTTTCCCCCGGGCCATTCACCACACAGCCCATAACCGCAAGCGTCATGTTTTCGACGCCTTCATATTGTTCTCGCCAAATCAACATTTCATCACGCACATATGCTTGTATGCTTTCGGCCAATTCTTGGAAATAGGTGCTCGTTGTCCGGCCACAACCTGGACACGCGGCAACCAACGGCACGAAAGCACGTAATCCCATCGTTTGAAGAATTTCTTGCGCGACAATGACTTCACGCGAGCGCGATCCACCTGGTTCGGGCGTCAATGAAATACGAATCGTATCGCCAACACCTTCTTGCAGTAATACTGCCAAAGCCGCTGTAGAGGCCACAATACCTTTAGAGCCCATGCCTGCCTCAGTAAGTCCTAAATGCAGTGCATAATCACAGCGCTTAGCAAGCTCGCGATACACCATGATCAAGTCCTGCACCCCGCTAACTTTACAAGACAAAACAATTTTATTTCGATTTAAACCTATTTCTTCAGCCTTGCCAGCGCTTTCTAATGCCGAAGTGATTAAGGCTTCTCTCATCACGTACTTTGCATCTTGCGGATCATCTGAGGATGCATTTTGATCCATAATACGCGCCAACATCTCGGGATCGAGACTACCCCAATTCACGCCAATCCGGATCGGTTTATCGTATTTGCACGCCGCCTCAATCAAAGTTGCAAACTGTTCATCCCGCTTTTTTCCCTGTCCGACATTACCAGGATTAATACGGAATTTTGCTAATGCTTTAGCGCATTCGGGATGAGCCGTTAACAGCTTATGCCCATTAAAATGAAAATCACCAATTAATGGCACATGACAACCCGCATCATCAAGACGTGCGCGAATACCAGGCACCGCAGCCGCAGCTTCCATCGAATTAACGGTAATTCGTACCAATTCAGAACCAGCGCGAGCTAATTGCGCCACTTGCTCAGTGGTAGCAATTTCATCAGCAGTATCCGTATTGGTCATCGATTGCACCACAATCGGTGCTTTGCCGCCAATCATGACGGTACCAACACGAACTCCTACGCTGGATCTTCGTTTATGAGACAAACCATTCTCAGACATAATAATTATTTAAATAAAACAGCTTATGATTACAAAACGAACGCTCACATCTCTTAAAACTAAACCTCATTGTCTACTGAAGTTTGAAACGTGCGGTTCCATCTTGCTTTTTATAGGAAGAAACATTAATTTCTTTGTCATTATAGGTGAGTTCAACGCCTGATGCATTACCAATCACGATGCTAAAGGGCTTTTTTCCTGTCAAGACTTGCTCACTGCCTTTTTTACGCATCTGTTCCAACAGCACCACCCCTTTTCCATCAACGACTTTAATCCACGAATCAGCCGTGAAAGTAAAATATAAACTTCCGGTATCCGCAGATGCCAGATTCTCATTCGCTGATTTGACGTCTTCGAATGCTTCAGATTTATTATCGGGAAACAGTGGAGCCTCTATCGCTGAAACAGCTTTACTGCTTAATGTATCAACAGGTTTTGGAAGATCGATAGAACTACTTTTTTTCTCGTCACTCTTTACATTTTCTGGCGCTTTATTGAAAGGCAGGTTAATTTCATTCGTCGTTGAACCAGAAATCGGCAATTGAATTTCCATCGAACTTTTTCCCGATTCCATTTTAACGGTTTTATCGATCTTTTCATCAGAAGTGCTCTGAAACCAGGTAGTTTTCTCAACTATATAATAGCCGGCTAACGCAATGAATAAAAAAACAGCAATCCAGATTAAACGATTGCCCCCAAAACCATCTCTACGGTCATCAGAAAAGGACAACTGTTTGTTTTTTAATGGGGTTTGTTGTTGTATTGCAAGTGTTGGAGCCGCGCCAGGTAGAGATTCTAATAATGGCGTTGGATCCAGTTGAATAAAATTGGCGTAATTTCGTACAAAACCTCTTAGAAAAGTACGTCCAGGTAATTTATCGAAATCTTCCTTCTCAATCGCTTCCACTTGTTGTACAGAAATTCGTAATTGTCGCGACACATCTTCAGTGCTCAAGCCCCTGGCAAGCCTAGCATTGCGCAATACATGACCTACGCTATGTACAAAATTACCTGAATGAAGATCATTAGTTACTAATGTAGCGGCATTAACACTGTTTTCATTGTCCAAATTCATATTCATGTACCTATTTTATTGATGTCACGATAGATTCAAAATATTTCAAAAACTGACTATTTTACTTTCAACGAAATCAACTAATTCACTTTTCCTTCACGAACAAGAATCGCTTCATTTGAATCAGGGAAGCGTTTCTGTAATTGGAAAATATAACTATCCACCGTCATTTGATCCCCCGCTGCTTGTTCAATTTTTATAGCAAGCAAAAGGCTTTCTGGTGTTGGCGAATTGTTTTGCATGAGTTCAGTCAATTTTGACTTGGCTTCAACTAATTTGCCCCGTTGAAAATCCAGATCAACCAAAGCAAGTAACGCTGAAAAGTAATTAGGCTGCTTTAACAATGCCTTACGCAAATAAGTGTGCGCTTCATCATACCGTTGCCGCTTGATTTCACAAATCCCGGCGTTGGTTAACGCCATTTCTGGCGTCGCGTACAAAGAATTATTGATCGCTTGCGAAAATTGCTCAATCGCTTGATCCATTAACTGTGGATAGCGTTGACATAAAAACCAACCATAATTATTGCGTATCTCACCATCATCCGGCGCCAATTTCACAGCCTGCGTAAAATTTTGCATCGCTTTGGCATCTTCATTTAACTTCATATTAATTAACCCGAACACATTATGTGCAGGCGCATAATTGGGTTCTGCTTTTAAAGCTTCGTCAATTTCTTCCAGAGCAACTTCCATTTGACCGCGGTTGAAATATTCACCCGCTAATTCTGTATGCACTTTGGCGCTTTGATGCGCACGCGCTCGTTTCTCTTCTTCCGTAGGCTCTGCAAGCCTGGGTTGCTGCACGCAGCCCATGAACCCCATCACGAAGGTCAGTAACATCAATTTTGATAAAATTTCTTTTTCCACGGGTCAGTTATTGCATTTCCAAATTGATAGGCATAGTCGCTGTCCTACGAGTTTTATCTTTTACTTGTCCCGCCAATTGACCGCACGCAGCATCGATATCATCGCCACGAGTTTTTCTGACCGTGACGACGAAGCCCGCTTGCATCAAAATATCGCGAAAAATACGGATATTTTCTGCTTTGGACCGCTTATAACCAGAACCATGAAACGAATTAAAAGGGATCAGATTAAATTTACACGGCGTATCCTGCACCAATTGAATCAGTTCACGTGCATGAGAAACGCTATCGTTGATACCATCCAGCATAACATACTCAAAAGTCACAAAATCCCGGGGCGCCACCGTGAGATACCTGCGACAAGCCGCCAACAATTCATTGAGTGGGTATTTTTTATTAATAGGTACCAATTGATCTCGCAATGCATCATTAGGCGCATGAAGCGACACAGCCAGTGCGACCGGGCAGCGTTCGCGTAATCGATCTAACGCAGGAACTAGTCCTGACGTACTGACTGTTACGCGACGTCGAGATAATCCATAAGCATAATCATCGAGCATCAGATCGAGCGCCATGACTACATTTTCGAAATTAGCCAATGGCTCACCCATTCCCATCATCACGACATTACTGACAACCCGTTCTGAGGTAGAAGCATCGCTCGCAGATTGCGATGAATTTTCCCGTAACAGTTTATTGGCAATCCATAATTGCCCAATAATTTCAGCCACAGTCAGGTTACGATTAAAACCTTGCCTGCCCGTTGAACAAAAAGTACAAGCGAGCGCGCAACCTACTTGACTCGAAACACACAATGTTCCTCGATTCACCTCAGGAATAAAAACACTTTCAATCGCATTTTCGGCACCCACCGACAGCAACCATTTTCGCGTTCCATCCTCTGCGACAAAATCAGAAATGACTTGCGGTGCCTCAATAACTGCCAAATGAGCCAGTTTATCACGCAAGCTTTTCGCTAAATCACTCATATGAGCAAAGTCGACCGCACCGGATTGATGAATCCACCGCAACAACTGCTTAGCACGAAAAGGCTTTTCACCGATTTCAACAAAAAAATCAGCTAAGCTTTTAGCATCATAATTAAGCAGATTAGCAATCACAGAATACGCTTTTATAAAGCCTATGAAATTTTAACGGGAGTAAACGTTAAGCGCGGGAAAGAAACAAGCAATTTCGACTGCTGCAGTTTCCGCAGCATCCGAGCCATGCACTGCATTGGCATCAATGCTATCGGCAAAATCTGCACGAATCGTGCCTTTATCCGCTTTTTTGGGATCCGTAGCGCCCATCAAGTCGCGATTTTTTTTAATCGCACTTTCACCCTCCAAGACTTGCACCATCACTGGACCGGAAGTCATAAATTTGACCAAATCATTAAAAAATGGACGCCCCTTATGCACCGCATAAAACTGTTCGGCATCAGATTGCGACAATTGAATCATTTTTGCCGCGATAACTTTCAACCCATTTGATTCGAAACGAGAATAAATCTGTCCGATAACATTTTTCGCCACCGCATCCGGTTTAATAATGGACAAAGTCCTTTCAACTGCCATCAAATACTCCAATAAATTAGTTAATTAATCTGCCATTTTAACAAAAATCTGCGAGTGATTCGGAAAAACATCAAAACAAACATATGCTCAGTTAGATACATAAAATGAACTGCTTTCCGTTGCAATCTATTGATTAACGAATTAAGTAGATCGCATGCGAAAGTAATTTTTGTTTTGATAGTAAGCCAGATCATTGTTGTTTTTATCCCAACCGGGATAACCTAGCAGCGGTACAGGCGTTAAATCCGCATTGGATGAAAAATCATCTAATAAACGCCGTTCTAACAATCTATCTATTTCCATCAATTGCTTAGACAACGTTTGATCGAAAAAACCATCATGCACTTCAAAACAGATACCTTTGCCCGTCATTCCAACATACGGATTCAGTCCTTTTTCATATAATCCGTGACCAAAAACATAAAAACGCATGGCAGATATTATGTTCGCACGCTCTTGCCAAAATAATTCTTCCCAGCGGAATGCTTGTAATAAGTTTATTAACCGAGCGTTACTGCTGACGACAATAACCCCTGATTCGTCAAAAATCGTTGCTGCATCTCTCAAAGGACCTCTTAGCTGGGCATTCTGTGCAAACTCTATTTGCTGTGCTTTAAAATGTAAGTCATTTAAAATCGCTTTTGTTGCTGGAAACAGGTGCCATACCAATGCATTAAAAAAATCATGCCAGTTATGAAGTCGTGTTGGAATTTCTCCTGTTGTATAAATTTTTGTCTCATAGCTATTTTCGACACTATTTTTTATTTTGTTTTTAGCGGTAGAAATAGGTGGTACGAAACGAATCACTCTGTCCGAATGAGTTTTGATGACAGAATGACCGAACATCATCAGCCGATTGAAATCATCGTGCATTGGCCATTCTCGCAAGCTCTCAATCCATTCTTTGAATTGTATGCATGGCTCAAAAATTGGTGATAACGCTATGAAATGCGCATTCCAGTTCTTTTGCGACATAACAGTGGCAGTTCAAGCAATCAATGTTAGAACTTTCAGGTCTTTTACAGATAAAGCTACCAGATTTCCTAGCAGCATAAGGTTAAGCAAGTGCGCTTGTGTGTATTCATTCACAGTATTCTCCCAAATACTGCAAACAACACTAAGAATTTCTATACCAGAAACACATTCAATCCATTGAATTTTAATGAAAATACACAACACTATCGACCATGAATTGAAGTAACTTAGATTTCCAATGCACTCACGCCAAGAGTATTAAGTTGCGGAGTTGTGACCCAGGGAGTAAAACCGAGACGATGTATTTTATGCGCAACATCACGTGCCAGTTTCTTTTCTTTAGGATCCACATAATCAATGACAATTATTTGCATTCCATATTTTTTTCTAGCTTCATTTAAACGTTCTAGTAACCAAGCTCGATCAGACTCTATAACTTGCTGATAAATTTGTTTATTTTGATCCCAGCTTTGAAAAAGAGATTCGGCGGTTAAAGCATGCACATAACTTCCCACTTCTGGAAGGATTTCAAATCCTCGGTTTAACATTAAATTAACGTCTGGAAATTTCAGATGAATCTTTTTAATTAATTGCGCTAATGCCTTTTCTTGCTGCAATCGTTGTTCTGGAGCTATAAAAGCTCTTTGATAGCTATCAAGCGTATCAAAGAAAAATCCTCGATACCCTTTCTTCCATAACGAAGCCAGATAATTATTAATTAGATAATCATGCCAACCTTGCTCAGTCAAATCGACAATATCACTCCCCCAAGCATCATGGCTTTCAACTAACCATTCTTTGGGAATTTCAGAATACCATGAACGCGTTCTATTAATTTCACCGATACTAATGTAAGCATATACTTTAATTCCTTTTTTATGGAGATAATCCAAATGCTCTGTCGTCTCTATATTTTCTGGCTCTACTACAACTTGTTCATATCGGGAAAGTAAATCAAGAGGAATAGGTAGACCATAATAAAATGCGGTTGTGCGATTCTTTTGTGGTAGGGTGCACCCGAACAATACGCCACTCGAAATCGCTGCGATAATACAATAAGTCAAAAAATTTTTTTTATAAGCTCTCAATCATTCAAAATGATTTAGAGCTTATTTATTGTTTTTATGAATCTTTTATTTTCCTTATTGGCTTATTTATTTTAATTGTGACGTTTTGATACTGCCATATTAACTATTCTGTAAACATCGTTACTTATTAAAATTTATGGATAAAGGTTTGTTGAACAATCCCAAAAAAGCAATTTTCTTGCTCGGTAGTGTTCTATTTCTTATATTCATACTTGTTTTTCATAAAGAGGATCAACTCAAAGAATTATTGAAGTTAACCAAGCCCGATCATATTTCGGTACTTTATTTAAAGCTTTTATTAAACATCGCCCCCGATAACGACAATTTGCGAGTTGAATTAGCTAGACATTACATAAATCTCGGGGAAGAAAATAATGCTCGAACCGAATTAGGTTCGGTCATTACAAAACAAAATAGCACTGAGGAATTGCATGCTCGTATTTTAATGTTAGGAATTGATTTCAAGAGTTATTTTTCAATCCCAGACAATGATCCTGCACGAGAAAAAACATTAGCAAAATTACAAAATGATATTTTTGAGATTAGCAAAAAAGATCTGCCTGCTGACTTAATTGATAAAGTGATTCAGCTCAGTCTTGAACTCAATCAACCTCACATTGCTGCAAATTTATACTACAACTGGGCCAAGATTAGCCCCAGCACTGCTTTACAAGTTGAAAAATTAAAAGAATCAGCACGGTGGTATATTGCTGCGGGGTTGCCTGAAAAGGCAGCGGAAATATATCACGAATCTTCCCAATTATCGGTTACTCCAACCCAAGCAAAACAATTTGCATTTAAAGCATTAGATACTTTGCAAAGTATTGGTAACAGTCAACGCGCATTTGAGTACTTCCAAAGTTATCAACAAAGATTTCCAGAAAATCCTGAATTACTCGAAAAAGCGATCGATATTGCTTTGGCAAGCGGCAATCCAAAAGAAGCTTATCAGCTGGGAATTTTACGGTTAGGGTTTGATCCTGATAATCCGGAGCAAATTAGCAAGCAATTTGATCGGGCACTAGCGACCGGAGAGATTCAAGCTGCACTCGCATTAACGCAACAGTTAATTGAAATTACTCCTGAGGATGAAGGCATTCATGAAAATTTGGCAAAAATTGCGGGATGGTTAAACAATCCAAAATTGGCACTTAATGAGTGGTTATGGCTTGCCAGGAATCGAAAGGATGAAGAATCTATTCAGAATGCAATCGCACTTTCCAATGAATTAAAGATTTTTGATAACGTCATTGAACTATTGGAGCAGCAATCAAGCTTACGTGAATTATCAATCAATGAACTTGATAATTTGTCTTACTCCTACAAGCAAAAGAATAAAATATCACGATTCATTTCATTTCTTAATTCGTATGTAAAGCGTTATCCAAAAAATTTTCAAACATGGGAATTATTGGCAAAAACATATGAGAATAATCAGCAAGTCAATCAAGCCATTGAGATATGGCAGCAAATAGGTAAACGCTTTAATCGACCTTTAGATGCCGTAACTAATCATGCGCGGATATTGTGGCAGAATAATCAACCCCAAAAAGCATTGGATATATTACTTCAGAATCAACAAGCGGTTACCGAGAAAGATTTAAATTTTTGGGAAATATTTGCCCAAATTACTTGGGATTTAAAAGAAACCAAGCATGCCCTTCGCGCTAATAACATTCTTTGGTTGGCGGAAAGTACAAACACTTTAGTACCAGAGAGATTGATACAGTTAAATCGCAATTCGGATAAGGGTAAAGAAGCGATAGCGGTTGGCGAGCAGGCTTATTATCGTTTCAACGACCCTCGCTGGTTATTACTTGCAATGGATGTTGCAAATCAATTCGGTTTAGTATCAGATTTAAAGCGACTGCTTAAATTGGCTTCAAGCAATGAATCTCAATTTCTTGATTTGGAAATGTACTGGTTATTGAACGCACAATTAGCTATTTTTGAGCAGAATCCTAGCAATGCGTTGAAGCACTATGAACAAGCGTTGAGAATCAATCCCGCCTCGTTGACAGCCAAAGAAGGGATTTTATGGAATCTTATCGACCATAGTAATCTACAAGCACTTCAACATTATCTTAAAAAATGGCGCAAAGACGCTTCTAAAACACCGCAATTATGGGGTGTCTACGGTATTGGCTTAACTAAAGTTGGAAAAACAGAAGAAGCTTTGGCTTGGCTTGAACGTAAGGCTCGCAAAAATTCTGCCGATTATCTATGGACTCTCGCTTACGCCGATGCTTTAGACAGCGTTGGTCGTGTAGATGATGCCTTAAAAATACGACGACATGCTTTATTGAATATTCGATCTGGTTTTAATAATAAAAATCACTCAGATGATTCAATCAAACAGTTATTACACCCTCAGTACCTGGCTTTGATTCGTGCACAGGAAGGCGCTGATACAGAAATTTCCATTCTTAAACAAACACTAGAAAAAGGGTATGGTGATTCTGTCGTGCAAGAATTACTAGTTTCTGCATACCTTATCCAAAATAATTCATCAGCTGCTCGTTTCTGGCTTTTAAAAAATCATATTGAAAGGCAAAAAACACCTGCATGGCAACGCCTATCTCTTGCATTAGCAGAAAAGGATGTCGTTTCTGCACAAAACATTCTGCAGAATGAAGGTACAAAACTCAGTACATTTAATGCATTGGAAGCATTGAAATTACAAAATAAAAATTCTCAAGCTTTAAAGCTGACATACGGCCTCTTAGAATCCAATAAGGATACATCATTACAAGCGAATCTATTTCAAACCAGAGATGATCTCGCATTGAAGTTAAGTAAACAATTTACGACAGGTTTTGATTATAAAAGTCTTGGTGATATTAACTTCATGGAATCTCGAGCACGATTAAGCGTGCCCTATTCGCAAGCTAACATTGCGTTTGATTTCAAACACACTCTGTTCAATGCAGAAAGATTCGATCTCATTCTTCCAGCACAAAATGAAATAGACATCGCATCAGAATTTAGATATCCATTTCGGCAAGGGGTCTTTCAAGGAAACGTTGGTGGTAACCTTCGTAACGATCAATCACTGCCATATGGCGGATTCAGAGTTAATTACGATCTTACGAGTAAACTCAGAGCCAATATGCGCTTAGGCATTAACGAGATGAGTCACGAAACCGGCGTTCTGCGTGCACTCGGCGCAAAAGATACCATTTTATTGGGGGTAACAAGTCAATTAGCACATCCCTTATTCTTTAATGTAGAAATCGATGGTCATCGTTATTCTACAAGGGAAGGAAACACATTGGGTAAAGGATACAAAGTACAATCGATTGTAGGTACTTCGCTTGTTTCTTCTGGCAATCACAATTGGCAAGTCAGAATCCAAGGCTCTTGGGAAGATAACCAATTAGCTCCGACACTTCCCTTTGAATTAGCTGGGCTTTTAGGTGCTGGGAAAGAACAGATAGAAACCCTTATTCCTAGAAAATTTGGTATGCTGGGCGTAGGAACAGCAATTCGTATCGGCTCACCCGATCAAACCATGTTAAGACGTCCATTTCTATTGGTTGACGCTTGGTCTGGTTGGGTATGGCCAGCAAATGCAATAGGCTACAATGGTAGAGTATCCGCTGGAATCTCGTTGTTCGGTCCCGATATACTCAGCGTAGGTGCTTTTTATAGTAATGTGCAAGGTGGTAGAACTAATCAGGCTTTTACGGGCGTTGGTGTGCAATATTTAATGCGCTTTTGATTGAGGATGCATCATCACCATTAGAAAAAGTGACGATACATCCTTAAAAAACAATTACCTACAAGCACTCACCCATGCATCAAGTGACAATCTTTTCTTTTGGAAATCAAAATTCATTGAATTAGCTTGTGAACAGAAACTCGAAGTTGATAGATTGTATTCGATACCAAATACTGGTTTACCAGCATTCACAAATGGTTTCAGTGCGCTACATTCGGCATACTGAAAACATTCTTCATTAACTGCAAAATCATAATAATTCACTAAATCTTTAATTTGATCTAAATTGTTTTTCAAACCAATAGACAATCCAAGATTGTGTGCTGTTGTTGTAAGAGCTTTGTTATACGCAAGTTGATGATTGTATGTAAGAGCGAACCCTGTTTTATTGGTATAACCATCTACATTATCCGGATCAACGGCGTGGCAACCTTTTTTCACAGCTAGCTCCATACGGGCTTTCATAATCGGGATCAAAATATCAAGACGTCTTACGTCTAACCATCTTTCCCCTGCCCATCCATCCAAATTCCGGCCTAAAACCGACGCAGGAAACTTATTAGCATCTGGACGCCAGTTTTCATAGCTTCCTGCGCTCAAGTAACAAATAACGTGTTTTCCTTTGGAACGTAAAGTTGAAATAGTCGTTGTACTAGTATCAAATAAATCGATGTTATAAATGTCTACAGCCAATGATGTACTTACAGTACCTGTGTATTGGATGTGCCATTTCATTCCAGGGGTAGGTTTCCAAGGAGTTACAGCCAAAGTGTTCGATGATATTTTTCCGCTATCACTGTCATTGATCTCAAAAGCAAGATAATCTAATTGACTATTATCAATATTATTGCTCGATATATATCTCATAGAAATCTGATTTTTGCTATTGATAAACTGGTTGATATTATCTATTACAACGCTAATATCACCCCAAATCCAATCACTTACATTAGTGTTGTCCAATACTTTAACCCATTGCCCTGTTCCTACACTGAGAAGTTGAAATTCCCATCGTTGGGAAGAGACAGCTTGTCCCCGATAATTCGCATGTAAAGTGACTGTTGAAGTAGTCGAATTAAAATCGGTAGGTAGATTGAATTGAAAAACACCCGAATAACCACTAGCGCTCGCTCCGGTGAATTCAATGTATTTCTCCCAGACATCATCAGACCCTTGTTGGTCTTTTACGGTAAGTATGTCTAGATTTGGCAAAGACGAACTACCCACTTTATCAGTTAAATTCGATGGAAAAATAAATGCCGAAAAGGCAGCGTTTGCAAATAACATCATAGTCACCAACAAAAAATAACATACTGATTTTTTTAATCTTACTGATAAAAGTATTAGTGAGGTTTGCAAATCCCTTGTTGCATGAAAAAACAGTTTTATTAAATCATTGTTACTATTAAAAATAGTATTACTTTTAGGCATTATATTTCCTCATTATGAAAGTTTATGCAATTAGCAATTTCAATTCTTAGATAATCCGCAGACGATTTCTAAAGTAAGAAAACCATGCCTATTTCTATAGCTCATGAATTTTTTCTTATTTAGCGCCTGCCAGTGATATTTGTGCTCCTTAATAACATCAGGTCACAAATTAACAGAGTCAAACTCCATTGATTCTTATGAGAAGATAGCTAAATATCAGCTATTTATAAGAAGTCATTTTTCAAGTAAATAGGAAATCGCTCTAATGCATGTAGCCGAACCACATGCAGATTTTTTTGAAATCCGAAGTTTCATGAAATGGAAGCAAAAATGGAATTTTTCTTACAAAATATAGTTAGAAAATTCCTATTCAATCAGCTAAATTTTCTAGTGAACGGAAAGTAGATTGAAGTTGATTGAAGCAGCAAAACGACAGTCCTTACTTCAAGGAACTTTGAAGAAACCGACCTATACACTGACGAACGAGAAAAACTCGCTGCAGTGCACAAGCTTAGAAGCCTGTGACTATACAAATAATTTTACAAATACCGATAGCAACTCAACAGCAATTTCTCAATATCTACGCTGCTCGATGAAAATAGTTTTTTCGCTTCCACTGCCGAAGTATACATGTTTAGCACCGCTTCATATAATACTTGCTTACCGTGGACCATACTGATTTAATATTTATACAGCTAAAAAACATTATCATTTATCATCGCAATATTCTTCTTATTCTTGTTTTAATAGTAAACCTCCGGACAAATCTTTATCAAAAGATTACTCGAATCTTTTCATCTTCCATGCGTATGAAGAGCTGATTGTAGTTATATTAAGAAGCGATATGGTGATAAATTATTTAACGACACATAGCTAAATTATCATGACTTCCCCTCATTTAAATAAGCATTCCTCACATTCATCTTCATATAAAAAAACCATTAACGGTGCTTCTAAAAAATCCGGATTACCACCTGGGACATTGGTGCATGTCGGCAAGAAGCATGAATCGGAATGCAAAATATCTGTCACGCAATATTCTAAGGAAACATTAATACAACGTGATGGTTGCTCGATGAAAGAGCTGGAGCATTTGAAGAATGATCATTTAATCACTTGGATTAATGTCGATGGGTTAAGCGATGTCATCACCATAGAAAGGATCGGGGAATTACTTAATATTCATCCGTTGGTGCTCGAAGATATCTTGAGTACACATCAGCGCCCCAAGATCGAAGAATATGATAATTTTTTATTCATCGTTATCAAAGATATAGAAATTCAGCCCGATAAAGAATTTAGTCTACAGTATGAGCAGATTAGCATTCTTTTGTTAGATCACTGCGTTATCACTTTTAAAGAAAAGACTGATGATACTTTTACTTCAATCCATGGGCATTTGAATAGTCGCAATAGCCGTATCCGGCAATTCGATAGCGATTACTTAGCGTATGTCATTATCGATACGATTGTCGACAAATATTTTGTCATTGAAGATCACATTGACGAGGTCTTAGGTCCTTTAGAAAATAATATTTTTTTTGATTCCGATGCCAATTTGCTGCAAACCATACAACGAATAAAGCGAAGTCTGGTTTCTATGCGTCGTAATATTGGACCGGTGCGAGAATTACTCGCGGCGTTACAACGTTCCGACTCAGATTTAATTCAAGAAAAAACTATGCGTTATTTTGGAGACGTTTACGATCACGTACTCCGCGTGATGGATTCAGTTGATTCTTTTCGTGACAGAATATCGGATATGCATGACATTTACTTATCCAATCTTAGTAATAAAATGAATGAAACGATTAAAATTTTGACTATTTTCACTTCTATTTTCATACCGATGACTTTCATAGCTGGCGTATATGGCATGAACTTTGAGCACATGCCTGAATTGAAATGGCGTTGGGGCTATCCGGCTATTTGGGTTGTTTTTATTATCGTGGGTATTAGTATGTTTGCTTTTTTCAGGCGGAAAAAATGGATATAGCACTCACATGATTAGGGTTCACGTAATTCATGTAATGAGTGGGTTAGTTTTATATTTCCTTTTTCTAACTCGCCTCATAAAATTTAACATTGAGTCATCGTAGTGTTCTTACAATTTATACGATGACCAAAAATGACCAATAATCTTCCCACGGAGTGTTGAATTGCCAGTATTACATGACGAACGCAGGATTAGCATCATCAGCGCTCTTTTATTATTAGGATTGACCCTTACCACGGGTCTCGCGGTTTACCACTCCATGCGAGAGCAAATTGAATCGGTACTCGGACGTGGTCTTGATGTTGCCTTACAAGGCAAAGCATTGCTGCTGGAAAGCCAAGTCGAAAAAGCGCTAGCTGACACTCATTCCCTTACGACACGTCCTTTTTGGATTCAAGCACTACAAAGACTCAATGCGAATCCGAAAGATGTAAATTCTTTGCAAGATCTACATCGAAGTACAGAATCGTTGCTTCAATCAGGATTTGTGAATGTCGTACTTTATGATGCCAATGACAAACCATTAACGCAATCGGGACGTCCTTCTACTAATAAACACCAAGCTCTGACTCTAAATCGAGGCGCTAAGACTTCTTTGATTTGGGATGAACAATTCATTTTTAAAACCAGCGAAGACATATTAGATCAAGAAATGCGCCACATCGGTAGAGTCTCTGTTGAAATTGCCTTACCACAATTGACGAGAAGCTTCAGTGAAATTCGATTAGTAGGTGAAACAGGAGAATTTATTTTGTGCGCACCATCCGAACAAGGTAAAGGGGATATGCCTTGTTTAATCAGTCAAAATGATGGAGTGAAATTTAAGCAATTGAAACAAGTTACTGAAGCGGAATCCTTTCCAATTAGTTATGCTCTCGATGGTAAAAGTGGTCTCATTGCTGTCAAAGATTATCGCAATATTCCAGTCGTCGAGGCCTATCATCCTTTACGTGCGATTGGGTTGGGAATGGTATTAAAACTGGATGAAGAAGAGTTATTTCAACCCATTAATAAAGAACTAAAAATTATTATTCTTTATCTCGCTGGCTTGATCGGGGCCGAAATACTACTACTCAATTGGTTTATCGGGAAGCTTGTTACATCAGAACAAAAAGCTCGTAGCGCCAAAGAAATCGCAGAAAAATTTTCTGTAGAACTCAGCCAGAAAGAAATTCTGTTGCAGGAAAGACTCAAGGAAATCACGTGTCTTTATGAAATTCGCAGCAATATTAATATCGAGTTACCAATACACGATATTTGTCAGGAAATCTTCAGGCACTTAATTCCTGCTTTGCAGTATCCTGACGATGTTTCCGCAATGATCGAATTGGACGGCAAACGAATTTCATCCGTTAGTCATGGCGCAAAAAACCAAACGCATGAGTTATTTTCTGCGATTATCGTCAATGGGAAATCATGTGGTCAATTAAGGGTTTTTTATCCCAGTGATAAATCCTTCCTGTTAGAAGAGCAAAAGCTGATTGATGCTATTACTGCAGATCTGGCAAGGTGGCTAGAACGTAAGCAAGTTGATGAACTGCTGCATATTCGATTGAAAGAAATTACCTGCTTATATGAAATAAGACGGGGAATGGGACATGATTTATCGATCGAAAATGTTTGTCAGAATATTTTTGAATACTTAATACCGGCAATTCAATTTCCTGAAATAACTACCATCGTTATCGAGATTTATGGAAAAAGATTTACCTCTAGAGATTATCAACGAAATTTTGCCAATCAATCTCCTACGATACTCAATCACTACAATAAAGTATGTTTTGAATGTTATAAAAAAAGCGACGCAATTGGATCATTCTTGCAATCCAAAATCATCGTAGATAATAGATTTTGCGGTCATCTAAGCGTTTTTTATCCGGAAGATCAACCTTTTTTGGTGTTAGAAGAACAGAATCTGATCGATGCTGTAGCCAGTGATTTATCGAAATGGCTGGAACGCAAAAAAGTTGATGAATTATTGCATGAGCGTTTAAAAGAAATCACTTGCCTATACGAAATTCGCCGAAGCATTAGCGTGGAATCGTTGATCGATAATGTTTGTCAGAGTATTTTTGACCAGTTAATCCCCGCTTTACAATTTCCTCACATTGCGACTGGTATCATCGAGCTAAACAGTTGGCGTTTTACTTCCGGTAAATATGACCAGCATTCAGATCAACCTTCTCTTTCGAAAGCCAAAATCATGGAAAGACTACCTGGACAACGACGTGCAGACCGAGATCCTGCATGCACTTGCTGGGCATCCATCAGCGTCAATGGCAAGGTTTGCGGTCAATTACGCGTGTTTTATCCCGATAGCAAGCCTTTTTTATTGCAAGAAGAACAGAAATTAGTCAATGCAATCGCAACGGATTTAGAAAGCTGGCTTGAGCGCAAAAGACTTGAACAAGCACTGGTATTTATAGCAGAAGAACAAGCACATACCATTGGTCAGGAATTACACGATAACCTAGGTCAACAAGTCGCCGCTATCGGCTATCAAGCACTGGCACTCGAGAAAAAAATTTCCGCAACAAGCAGGGATGAGAAAATGGCTGGCACTGCAGCTTCTATTGCTACACAAGCACAAACAGCGGTCATACAAATTAAGCAACTGGCACAGGGATTATTGCCTTTTGAACTTGAGTCGAATGGATTAATTCCCGCACTCAAAACACTAGCCGAAAGAATAACAAGCACCTACAAGATTGCTTGTCATTTTAACTGTCAAGATAATATTGTTATCAACGATAATACCACCTCGCTTAATTTATACCGCATTACCCAGGAGGCCATCAATAACGCAATCCGTCATGGCAAAGCACAGCATTTGGATATTTCTTTGGTGATAGACAATGAAATATTACGTTTATCAATTTGTGATGACGGGATAGGTTTTTCAGGTGGCGCAGATGGCACTCGTGAAGCATCTTCCGGGATGGGAATCAAAATTATGCAATACCGAGCTAAACAGCTCGGTGCCAAACTGGACATTCTACTTTCGAATGAAAATGGAACAGAAGTACGGTTGGAAATGCGAATGAGTTAGTGTAATAAAATGAAGACCAAAGCAAAAATCATGTTGGTTGATGACCACGCGATGTTACGTCACGGTATGGCCATGTTAATAAACATGGAACCGGATATGGAGGTTATTGCCGAAGCAGGTGATGGTAATGAAGCGATTTCCTATCTTAAAAAAAATCCTGCTCCGGATCTCATTTGTTTGGATATTACTCTCAAAACCGTTTCAGGCTTGGAGGTTATAAAAAGTATTCATGCCTTGATTCCAACAATTCCTGTGCTTTTTATTTCCATGCATGACGAATCGGTATATGCAGAACGTGCATTACGGGCTGGCGCAAAAGGTTATGTGATGAAGCAAGAAGCCGGTGATGTCATGTTGACAGCCATTCGTGATGTATTAAAAGGTAATGTTTATCTTAGCAAGCCAATGAATGAAAGAGTGTTGCAACGTATCGTATCAGGAGGCAATTCAACGCCGGAGGATTTAATCAACACACTGACTCCAAGCGAATTTGAAGTTCTGCATTTGATTGGACAAGGAAGAAGCAGTCAGGAAATTGCTGATTTACTTTGTCGAAGCATTAAAACCATCGAAACGCATCGATTCAATATTCGAACAAAATTGAATTTAAAAGATGGCGCTGATTTGATCCGTTACGCAACCCGTTGGATTTCAGAAAAACACTAAAAAATATTTGGAGCTGTAGTAATTCAGATCAGATCTGCCAGTTGCCCGATTTGATCCTATATCTGTTAGAGTAAATCCCTCTATTTCTTTTTATTCATTGTTTATTGTTAAAATCTGAAGATAGGCAATGACACGATTTATAAAGTAATCTCAAGTTCTTTAAAAAGACACATTACTGGCTATCAATCCGGTACCGTCATTGTGCGTTACGATGCCCAGAATTTGAATGTCTGAAGCGACAATCAAGTCGTCGCCTCCTAAACTTGCTTTATAAAGTACAAGTGCCGTTTGCGTTGTGGAGAAATTGATGACAAACAAATGTTCTTGACCGGTTGCGATATTGGTAAAATCGATTTCCTCTGACAATTCTGTAGTTACATTCGCCAAACCAGCCGTTGTAAAATCAGAAAATGCGATTTCAATCTCCGTGTCAAATAATACCGTTGCTTCTTGATTTGCACCACCCACAATAGCTTGATTTCCTAGATCGGTAGCATTGCTCGCAGAATAATCCAGTACTCCGTCCGCATCGTCATCTACTAATGTTTTTAGTGCATTAGCTATTTTAAATTGATCATCAGTTGCATTGTTTGCATTTGCATCAAAATCAGTAATGGAATCCCAACCAGTATTTGCGCCTGAAGCTGCACCATCCGATGATGCGTTATAAATCACTGTTTGTTGTACATTATCATTTGCATTGCTTCCCAGGAAAATATTATCTGCGCCGCCTTCTCCAGTAATATTGTCGTTACCTGCCCTGCCCGTCAATGTGTCATTGCCGGCGCCACCCACTAATGTATCGTTGCCCGCTCCTCCCGTTATTACGTCATTTCCACTACCGCCAGTAATTGTGAAAGCACCATTGGTTTCGGCGCTGCCATTAAAAGTTAAAATACCGGAATTGCTAGCAGTGGATAACGTCAGTGTTGCACCTGCTGCCACCAGAATATCTACTGTGGCAATGTTTACCGCCGTAGTTGTATTACCAAGCGTAATTGTTTCGATATTGGAGACATTGTCAAAATAATTGGAAGCTGCAAATGCGGTATTTCCGGTTAATGCTACAGTATCAGTACCAGCACCGCCGTCCACGCTATCGGCATTGGTCAAACCAGTGACTGACACAAAAGTAAAAGTATCATTTCCAGCCCCCCCTGATAATGTGTCATTACCCGTCCCGCCCGCTAGCGAATCGTTACCTGATCCTCCCGTTATTACATCATTTCCACTACCGCCAGTAATTGTGAAAGCGCCATTGGTTTCGGCGCTGCCATTAAAAGTTAAAATGCCGGTATTGATAGAATTTGATAGCGTGAGTATTGCACCTGCTGCTACCAGCGTATCCAGTGTCGTAATGTTTACAACCGTAGATGTATTTCCAAGCGTGATTGTTTCAATATTGGAGACATTGTCAAAATAATTGGAAGCTGCAAACGCGGTATTTCCGGATAATGTTACGGTATCTGTACCAGTACCCCCGTCCACGCTATCTGCATTGGTTAGACCAGTCACCGACGCAAAAGTAAAAAAGTCATTTCCAGCTCCTCCAGATAATATGTCAGTTCCTAAACCGGCTAAAATGTTATCAGCCCCTGCTCCTCCAGTAATCGTATCGTTTGAAGTTCCGGTGCTAGTAATAGAGAATTTTCCATCTAATTCGGCACTGCCATTAAAAATCATTCCGCCTGTATTCGTGGTCCCCAATGTCAATGTCGCTGCGGCCGCAACCAATGCATCTTGTGTGACAATATTGATTAATGTATTGGTATTGCCCAGGGTTATCGTCTCAATATTTTTGACATTGTCAAAATAATTGGACGCTGCAAACGCGGTATTTCCGGTTAATGTTACGGTATCTGTGCCAGCACCACCGTCTACGCTATCTGCATTGGTCAGACCAGTAACCGACACAAAAGTAAAAGTGTCGTTTCCGGCGTCGCCTATGACAGTGTCATTTCCCAACCCGGCTGAAATACTATCGTTCCCTACACTGCCATTCAGTACATCATTTCCCAAACTTCCAGTAATGACATCATTCCCACTGCCCCCGGTAATATTGAAACTTCCATCGGTTTCTGCGCTGCCATTAAAAGTCAGTACGCCTGAATTAGCAACATTTGATAATGTAAGCACTGATCCGGCCGACACTAATGTATCCAGTGTCGTGATAGAAACTGTAGTATTAGTATTTTCTAAAGTAATGACTTCGATATTACGCACATTATTAAAGTCGGTGCTAGCAACGGCTGTATTACCTGTTAACGCAACTTTATCGCTGCCTCCATTTGCGTCAACAGAGTCCGCACTGGTTAATCCAGTTCCTGCCGCAAAAGTCAAAGTGTCATCGCCAGTGCCTGTAACAATTGAAGTTGTGGAAAGACCCATCGCTATATTAAAGCGACCTGTACCCGTTGTAGTGCCAAAAAAATTACTTCCTAAAAATCCCGTAACCGTTACAGTGTCGCTATTAGCTGCATTTATTAATACAAGACTTGTTGCACCAGCAGCAATATTGATCGTGTCATCAACCACGTTATCTTTGAGTGCTATCGCTATGGTGCCACTTGTCGGATTGGAAACATTCAAATCACCGGATAGATTAGTAACGTTGACGCCTCCTGCAGAACCACCACCAGAGTTGATGGTTAGTACCGTGTTATTCGCTAATGCATTTGCGTTGATACTGACCGAATCCGAACCAACCCCAGCAGCAACATTTATAAGAGTTGCGGATGTTCCCGTGACAATGTCGATTCCATCATCAGCAGCATTGGCTGTGGTAATGTTTAGTGTTCCAGTCAAATAAGACGCATCAACGTTTCCTACTAAATTATTAACAACTAAGTTTGAAGAGCTCTTCGCTGATATTGTCAGTGATTCATTCTGCGCAAGTGCAACAGCATTGACAGTTATCGTATCATTCGCATTGTCGGCGATGAGATTTAAAGCCGCAGGACCTATCGTAATGGTGCGTGCATTGGTGGAATCGTCATTTAATTGGTATGTTTCAATATCGAATAAAGCGGTAATCGCACCGTCACCTTTGATAATTACCTTTTGACCATTTATGCCACTACCAGAAGCTGTAGTAGCCCCAATAAACCCTTCATTTTGAGCCACCGATAATGTCACAGCAGCTCCAGAAGCCAGCGTTAAGGCATTCACATTACTTATGCTAGCGCCGCTGATATCTGCTCCATTCGCTAATGACAAACTGTCAGCCACCGTTGAATCACCCACCAGCGTGCCGGTAAAAGTCACTCCACCAATATTGAAGTTGATCGAATCGGTCGTTGAATTGGCCGTGATATGACTATTGGCACCTAAGATCGATATCGTCCGCGCATTCGTTGTATCGTCTCCAATAACGTAGTTTTCAATATCGTTGACTGCGGTAACGGCGCCATTGCCTACGATAGTAATTGTCTCTCCTCCTGCACCGCTGCCAGGTGCTGTGATGGCTCCTGTAAATCCTTGGCTTTGAAGTGCTGACATTGTCACTGCCGCTCCAGAAGCCAGCGTTAAGGCATTCACATTACTTATGCTAGCGCCGCTGATATCTGCTCCATTCGCTAATGACAAACTGTCAGCCACCGTTGAATCACCCACCAGCGTGCCGGTGAATGTCACTCCACCAACATTGAAGTTGATCGAGTCGGTCGTTGAATTGGCCGTGATATGACTATTGGCACCTAAGATCGTTATCGTCCGCGCATTCGTTGTATCGTCTTCAACGACGTAGTTTTCAATATCGTTGACTGCGGTGACGGCACCATCGCCTACGATAGTAATCGTCTCTCCTCCCGCGCCACTGCCCGGTGCTGCGACGGCTCCCGTAAATCCTTGGCTTTGCAGTGCCGACATTGTCACGGCAGCACCTGAAGCTAGCGTGAGCGATGCAACATTACTTATGCTAGCACCACTGATATCTGCGCCATTTCCAATCGTAATTTGATCGGGTACAGAATTTTCTCCGGCAATAGTGCCTGTATAGCTCAACGAATCAAGGATAAAATTGACCGCATCGGATACAGAATCAGCCGTTACGTTGGTATTGACTTGCGAAATAGTAATCGCACGGTTATTTGTACTGTCGTCATTGACGAGATAATGTTCAACCCCGATAAATGTTGTCACTGTACCATCACCCACGATGGCAATTTTTTCTGCATTCGTGCCGGTACCTGCTGCAGTAACTGTACCAGTAAAATATTGATTCTGAATTGCTGACAGAGTGACATCGTGCGTTCCTACGACGCCCACCGGATCAAAAATGAGGTTTTGAAAATTGACGACAGTGGCTGCCGCGATATCAGAACCATCTTGAACTTTTAAGGTATTATTGCCACCGGCTCCATCCAGCGTAACTGCAGTCATTACTAATGGCGTCCATGCTGCTGAGGTCGATATCGATAACGTATTATCTTTAGCAGTTCCGTTGAAGGAAGTTCTGTTGGTTGCCAAAAAGAATTCACTCGACGGCGGAGGAGGTGGTACAGAATTTCCACCTGATCCTCCACCACCGCCCGAAGATTGAGTTGGCAAAGGATCTTTTACTCCATCGCCATTGACATCTCCAACATTAGGGCCGGCTAGCCCAACCGCAGCAGACAATTTGTTCGTTGAGGTCGCTTCAAGCAAATTATCCAAACTACCTGCTGCGGCATCTGTCTGCATCGAATTTTCAATTTGCTCCGCAACGATTTGTATTGCTGCGATGGTAGACAGTATTGTTTGTTTATTGTTGCTTTCAACTGGTACAGAAGCAATTGCTTGATTTAAGTTTGTAATGATTTTGGCAGCATCAATGATCAAATCACCCGAGTTATTGAGTGTTGTCTGGCCGACACCCAATGACTTAATGACTTCTTCAATAAAAGTTAAAACTGTATATTGAGAAGTAAAATCAATAGGACTCGAGGTGTTTACTAAAGATGCAGCTAAAATCGCATATCCTTGATTGATAGCTACCGTTTCATTGGCGGCTAATTTAGCTCCAACTAACAACGAAGCGGTCTGACTAACCAATAGGCTAACCTGAGCGGATGCTTTGTGAATCTTCAACGCTAAATTAGTTGATGCAACATCGCCACTAGCGCGAATGGCTTCATTAATGGGATCATAATGCAGTAAATTAACATTAGCGGTGATACCGATTCCATTGAGTAATTTGGCATTGTTTACAGAAACAGTTGTATGATCAAGCTTTGCCATTGCATTGATTAATGTCGTCAGCGGAGTAATAACCGTCGAACCAGGTGGTGCCGTTAAAGACCCTTCCAGTGCAATACCTGTTGAAATATCGATTCCTCCAGATGCAATCAAATTACCAAATCCACTAATTGCGGGTAAGGAAAACTGACCAACCGTGTCGGTTGTCGTAATGGATTCGTTCGGATTATGCAAACCATCACCGTTTAAATCAGCAAATACGGTAGAATTTTTGATATAGCCGTCGATTACCTTTCCATTTATGTTTGCAGAAAGTAAATTTACAGTTGCAACAACGCTCGATAACTCATGTGATACTCCAACGGGCACTTGTTGCAATACAAATAAATCTGTTGCGGGTCCCGCTTGATCAACAGAGTAGAAAAATGCTACCTCAGCTTGATGATTGAATTGCTGCGCGGCCGCACCCCAATAAGGATTTGCAGTATCTACAGAAGACAGTGCAGTTGCAGCCCAATGTATCACTTCTCCTCGATTTTGACCGCTATCAAGCATTTTTTCAATTTCGTTGACTGCCCACGATTTATCCGCTTGATCAACCAAAGAACCAACTGTTTTTTCTACAAATTGATTCGAGAAATCATGGTTTGAGAGTTCTTCTGAATATAGAGATTGCTTGAACACATCGGTTTGTGACAAATTGATCGCTAAATCTTTAACTGTTTTTCCCGTTTGTTTGATGAATGAGCTAAATTCGCCTAAATATATGGCGCCTGGTGCAGCTCTAAACATCATATAAACCGTTCGAATCAGTTCTATCAAGTTATCATTCATATTAGGACAAATTACTTTTAATAATTCAATTTATTAATTGCCATTGAATCACACACTTTAACAGAAGCTATTGATATCAAATTCTTAATAAGCGATTGAAAATCAATTCCTTTACGCAGAATGAAAACTTTCATGGTAGAAAATAGATTAAATGGCACAAAATAGTACGATTCTTTTTTAGATCAATATATTGAGATGACATTTCTGAATTTTATAATGATGACTGTCAATATCAGAGCAAAAATGATTGAATAGACGCCCAATTGTTGACACTGGTCGAAAATTGCCCAGGTAACTCACGTATTCTGCCTAGACTTTAGGCAGGAGAAATTAAGAGGTGCTTACCATGGTTATGTATGGAAAGATCCGACGGATGTATTACCGTGAACATCTATCGATTAAAGAGATCCAACGCCGCACAGGCCTATCGCGGAAAACGATAAAGAAGCAGTTGAGAGCACAAGCGATAGCGTAGTGAAATATCAAAGAGCGAAGCAGCCTGGCAAACTGACAGCGTTTGAATCCTGGTTATTGCTCTCGCTGGAAGCAGACGCTCGTCGTTCCAGAAAAAACCGTCGTACGGCCAAGATGCTGTTTGAAGAAATCAGAAAGGACGGCTATGTTGG
>WBZN01000213.1_pt1 | contig 72850 bp, 59 predicted proteins | sample 5204281 | NCBI WGS metagenome assembly WBZN01 (sample SAMN12344347, study PRJNA552823) | activated sludge metagenome | biome: Activated sludge suspended growth; feature: Nitrification reactor; material: Wastewater; isolation source: activated sludge from nitrification reactor of wastewater... | reverse complement strand
ACATTAGAATAATCCAGAAATAGAACGAGCTAGGCCATTTGTCAATTCCGGAGCGGCTTCTTCATACTGTAAATTTGCTTTATTTGCTGTGCTGACTATACGCGTCCGGTATTTATTCATGTTACTGACTTTGGTTGATGTTTGCCTTCTTGCCCCACCAATACCTTGCTTGGCATCTTGCTTTCTATCTTCCCTAATAATCACGCCACTTTCGACTCTTTCTGCGATTTCAATATCCGTAATGGCCATATACGTAACATCTTTAACAGCCGCACTGGCCAATGAATCCACAACGCCAAAAGCTGCCGCCCCCGCTAATCCTCCAATACCAGCGCCTGACCATCCATCTATGGCTGCGCCGGATGCTGCTCCCACCGCTCCGCCTAGTGCAGCGCTACCAGCACCGCCATATCCCGCTCTTAACGCGCTTTCTGCGGCAGTTGGACTGGCTTTGTCAACACTTAACACGTTTACTTGAAGCCAATAATGCGATTCTTTGGGATTGTTGGAAACTCGATAGCCTTTTGCTTCGAGCGCTCTAGCAACGGAATTCGAAACATCGAAGTTGCTTTTATCCGAAGTATTGCGAATATTGATATAAATGACCCTTTGATTGGGCTCAACCGGATCTAGAAAAATCGTATCGCTCATTTTCGTTTGAACGTCTAAGTCCTTTTTCGCTACCGATGTATGGACTGCCGCGCAACCACTTAGAATCATCATAAACAAAACGATTAACACAACAATAAAGCTATTTTTATCACTAACTCGTTCCACTTCTATCCCCTTTATCGTACTTTAGAATTCAATAACGTTTTTTATTTTTGTTGACCTATTACTTCATGCAGTGACGCTGCATAAAATAAGGAAATTCAATACCAAAGTTTTTCAAGAACTACCATCCATAATAATAAGGACTATAATAGCTGCTGCCATACAGTCCACCATAATAAGGTCTCGGGTAGCCACCAAAAAAGCCTCCATAGCCAATATTACGTCCTAAGCCCAATGCGCAGCCTAGGCCCACGCAAGGCGGTACGATTCCAGTCGTTCGAGTAGGCGTACCCCGTTGCGTGGCTTCTTTCAGAGCATTCGTCAAGGAAGCATCGTCGGGAACACTAAAGGGTCTATTAATTGTTTCGGCATTAAACCGCCGCTGAATCTCGTCGACATTGGGATCAGCAACACCGTTGGAAATCCCCAAAAATAGCGACAAAGCGAGTGCGAAAAAAGTTTTAATGAAACTCATAATATTTCCCCCTTCTATCTGACGTAATACAGCTTCCACAAATTGTGCTAATTTCAAACTCATTTTATGTAAAAATTTATTTAGAATTTGATGTCTTTCATGCTTCTAAAATTATCTTCAATATACTTGTCAGCATCTCGATTCCAATAAAAGGGTTTGAAAGCGCTAAGCGAGGTAGCCTGAATATCGATATTATAGGTATTAATTAACAGCAAATTAAAAAAACAAACTTTTTAATTTTATGTGTTTCCGAAATGAGATGCTAGATGTTAATAATGAAATGTAAATCATAGCAAAATTTAAGCGCTTAAAAATAAAATTTTTTGTTTAACATACCGTAATTATTGAATTAAATTGCATTAGTTTTACTCAATTTTCCACTGAAACTGACACTGGTTTTCTACATCCAATATGTGGATAGAAGTAAGTTCTAAACAAGTCTGGTAAAATGACAATTAAATCAGTGAATTGTTTTAAAAATAGATAAGGAAAAATTCTGAAATAATTCCATATTAGATTTCATTTGCGACGTACCATATGCGTCATTTGAATTTCTAATAATTGTCAGTTAGGCACATGGGGACCGCGTTCTATGAATCGAAATCAAAAAGTGTTACGACATATAAACAAAAACGAGCATGGCATTGAAATCGGTCCCAGCCATAAATCCTATTGCTCCCAAGAGAGACGGTTATAAGGTACATATTATTGATGACCATATGAGCCGTGAGTAATTGATCACCAAATACAAAGATCATCACGTTAATCTCAATAATATTGAGGAAGTTGATTTTGTGTGGCGAGATGAAAATTATTCTGAACTAACAGGTAAGAGCAAGTATTACGATTGGATTATTGCTTCACATGTAATTGAGCATACACCAGACCTAATTGGTTTTCTTAATGATTGTGATGCTATTCTGAAAGACGAAGGAGTAATTCTCTCGTCATACCCGATAAACGCTATTGTTTTGACCACTATTGACCAATTACTGGAATTTCAAAAATCATAGATAGCCATTTTTAGAAAAATAAGATTCATACTCCGGGTACGGTAGCGGAATATTTTCTAAAGGCAGGTTGAGATTGAGCTCGCAGTAAATCCTCCACAACACCGACTTGCCTCATGGGTGCTGCATGTTCACAAAGCTGGAATACAACAGGCCAAATCCATGACGGGGATTCTTTGTTATGTCACCCATCACGGCCTCAATGACCGGACCATCATTCCTTGGTTTGGGCTGGTAATACAGTATGGAGCGAGACGAGAGAGTCTGATGGTACGACACGCCTACCTTGCAGACAAACCGTGCTCCTTCGCCAGAAACTGAGCCAAATCAACCTTCCGCCGCGGGGGCTAGAGCTTTTTTGCGACAACGTCCTGGAGGGCATCATGCACTAGCGCCAGTTCTGCGTACATTTTCTTCAATTGAGCGTTCTTGGCTTGAAGTGCGCGCAGTTGTCCAAGTTGGGAAACATCCATGCCGCCGTAGGCGGCCTTCCACTTGTAGTAGGTCGCTTTGCTGATGCCGTGTTTACGGCAAAAATCGGCAACCTTAGCACCCAGTTCAACTACCTTGAGCAGTGAAATAATATGCTGCTCGCTATATTTCGACTTCTTCATCGTAGAGCTCCTTTGGGTTAAGAAACTCTACTTCAAACTGGATTAATTTAATAGGAAGACTACAATTCCTGCCAATTTTAGGATTTCAACAATATACGATCAGCACGATTCTAGATCGTGGTTTAGTCATTATATCGATAGCATAGCTGGGTTACCTTCTCAAGTCGGTATTATTTTGCTTTTCGCATGAAAATATTGTGGTTCAATCAATTTTGGATGTGTTCTAAGAGTTGAGTAATTAACGAACTATCTCTAATTGCATATATAATTAATTGTGGTTAATCGTATATTAAATTAATTGTTCAATAGATCTTGATTTATAACTACTCTTTATTATTCTCTGATCATGCGTCCCATTCGAAAATCTAGTAAATTGACCAATGTATGTTATGACATTCGTGGGCCTGTATTGGAGCGTGCGAAGCAGATGGAGGAAGAAGGTCATCATATTATTAAGCTAAACATTGGTAATCCTGCCACGTTTGGTTTTGATGTTCCCGAAGAGATCCTACAGGACGTTATTCGAAATTTGTCCGATGCTTCGGGATACTGTGATTCGAAAGGTTTATTCGCTGCGCGTAAGGCGATCATGCATTACACACAAGAAAAGCAGATTAAAAACGTGCAATTGGACGATATTTTCATTGGTAATGGCGTATCGGAACTGGTTGTTTTAGCGATGCAAGCATTACTCGATAACGGGGATGAAGTACTGATTCCGATGCCGGATTATCCGTTATGGACGGCTGCAGTGGTATTGTCGGGTGGGGTAGGGCGTCATTATTTGTGCGATGAAACATCGGATTGGTTGCCTGATTTAAATGATATGCGCGCCAAAATTAACGATAAGACACGCGCGATTGTGATTATCAATCCTAATAATCCTACCGGTGCTTTGTATCCCAAGGAATTATTACTTGAAATTATCGAGATTGCACGTGAACATCAGCTCATTATCTATGCCGATGAAATTTACGACAAAATTCTTTATGATGGAGCGACGCATACCTCGATTGCGTCGCTGGCCGATGATGTATTGTTTGTAACATTTAATGGATTATCAAAAAATTACCGGGCAGCGGGTTTTCGTTCCGGTTGGGCGGTCGTATCCGGCGAAAAAAATCATGCGCGTGATTATATAGCTGGTTTGAACATGCTCGCATCAATGCGACTCTGTGCTAACGTGCCATCACAGTTTGGTATTCAAACGGCGTTAGGCGGTTATCAAAGTATCTACGATCTGACCTTGCCCACTGGGCGATTGATGCGGCAACGCGATACAGCTTGGCAATTGCTGACAGAAATTCCAGGCGTGACTTGCTATAAACCCAAAGCAGCCCTTTACCTGTTTCCTCGTTTGGATCCTGAACTCTATCCCATTAAAAATGATCAAGAGTTTGTGCTGAACTTATTGTTGGAAGAAAAGGTATTGCTGGTGCAAGGCAGTGGTTTTAACTGGAAGAATCCCGATCATTTTCGCGTGGTGTTTTTACCTAATGTGGACGATCTTACCGAAGCAATAGGCCGTATCGCGCACTTTTTGCAACGTTATCGCAAACGTCATCATACCGATCAAAAACATTCCGTCGCTTAACCTTTTCTGCGGCGGCTCATTTATAATCTGCAACCGATTACTATAATCTTTAATTTTTATGAAACCTATTCATATTGGTATTTTAGGACTGGGTACCGTCGGTGGCGGTACTTTTACTGTTCTTAAACGAAATGGCGAAGAAATTGCACGTCGTGCAGGCCGGAAAATTGTCGTTAAAATGGTTGCTGACAAGGATCTGCAAAAAGTGCGCGGACTGGTGGGCAACGATGCAATCATCACGGATGACGCGCATGAAGTGACTTGCAATCCTGATATTGATATCGTCGTGGAGTTGATCGGCGGACAAACTATCGCAAAAGAATTGATTTTGGAAGCGATTGCGCATGGCAAGCATGTCGTCACCGCAAATAAAGCATTGTTGGCGAATCATGGCACTGAGATTTTTGCCGCGGCTCGCGCAAAAGGCGTGATTGTGGCATTCGAAGCGGCAGTAGCGGGTGGTATTCCTATTATCAAGGCATTACGGGAAGGATTGACAGCGAATCGCATTACCTGGATTGCCGGAATCATTAATGGTACGGCTAATTTTATTCTGTCCGAAATGCGTGAAAAGGGGCTTGCATTTAATGAAGTCTTGGCGCAAGCCCAAAAACTGGGTTATGCCGAAGCTGATCCGACCTATGATATCGAAGGAATTGATGCCGCGCATAAAATCACGTTAATGTCGGCGATTGCATTTGGTATCCCTGTGCAGTTTGACAAAGTTTATACCGAAGGAATTACCAAATTAACGAGTGAAGATATTCAATATGCGGAAGAATTAGGTTATCGGATCAAATTGCTGGGAATTACTAAGCGCACGGAGAAAGGTATTGAGCTGCGTGTGCATCCAACCCTTATTCCAATCAAGCGTTTGATTGCTAACGTAGAAGGCGTGATGAATGCCGTGGTGGTGAAAGGGGATGCGGTGGGTGCAACGTTGTATTACGGTGCGGGTGCGGGTGCCGAGCCGACGGCAAGTTCTGTTATCGCGGATTTAGTGGATGTGGCGCGCATGCAAACGGCTGATCCGATGCATCGCGTGCCTACCTTGTCATTCCAACCGGATTTACTGTCGGATACGCCGATGTTATCCATGGATGATGTGGAAACTTCGTATTATTTGCGCATGCAAGTCGTGGATAAACCTGGAGTCATGGCGGAAATTACACGGATTTTGGCGGATAATCATATTTCTATCAGCGCCATGATTCAAAAAGAAGCCAGTGACGATTCAGACAAAGTGAGCATTATTATGTTGACGCATACTACGCTTGAAAGAAGCATTAATGCTGCCATTAAAGGCATCGAATCACTACCGGTTGTAACGAATCAAGTGTTTCGCATCCGTATCGAAGAATTGAATAAATAACAATAACATGCGTTATATTTCTACCCGTGGCGGAATGCTGCCAAAAACATTTTCTGAAATCCTATTGAGTGGATTATCTCCCGATGGTGGATTGGCGATTCCTGAAAAATATCCCAAAATTAGCTTGACTGAGCTTAATAATTGGCGTGATTTGGGTTACCAAGATTTAGCGTTTGAAATCATTGCTCGGTTTGTTGATGATATTCCGGCAGAAGATTTGCGGCGAATCATTGCTCAAACCTATACCACAGAAGTTTTTGGTAATGCAGATATTACACCGTTGAAAACCCTAGAACCTGGCTGGCATATTTTAGGATTATCCAATGGACCTACGCTTGCTTTTAAAGATATTGCCATGCAATTGCTGGGTAACTTGTTTCAGTATCAGCTCGATAAAACGGGTGAAGAGCTCAATATTCTAGGTGCGACATCGGGCGATACGGGCTCAAGTGCTGAGTATGCCATGCGTGGCAAACGCGGCATTCGAGTTTTTATGCTATCGCCCTTCGGTAAAATGAGCCGTTTTCAAACTGCGCAGATGTTTTCATTGCAGGATAAGAATATCTTTAACATTGCCATACGTGGCGTATTTGATGATTGTCAGGACATCGTCAAAGCAGTCAGCAATGATCATGCTTTCAAACAAGCGCACCGAATTGGTACGGTCAACTCAATCAACTGGGCACGCATCGTTGCACAAATTGTGTATTACTTCAAAGGCTATTTTGCAGCGACCAAAACTAATGATGAACAGGTTTCATTTGCGGTTCCTTCTGGAAATTTTGGTAATATTTGTGCTGGGCATGTCGCGAGAATGATGGGGTTGCCAATTAAACGTTTAATTTTGGCTACGAATGAGAATGATGTACTCGATGAATTTTTTATGACTGGTGTTTATCGTCCACGTACTACAACCGAAACCAAACATACCAGTAGCCCATCGATGGATATCTCAAAAGCCTCTAATTTTGAGCGGTTCATTTTTGATTTGACGGATCGTGATGCAAGCCAAGTCGCGCAATGGTGGTCAGTCGTTGATCAAGGCAAATCTTTCGATATATCCAGCACACCATTATTCAATAAAATTAAAGGCTTTGGATTTGTTTCGGGTAACAGCAATCATGCCTCAAGAATTGCGACGATTCGTGATATCTATCAACGTTATCAAGTATTGGTTGATACGCATACGGCCGATGGGTTAAAAGTAGGACAAGCGTATCGTGAAAATGGAATTCCTTTGATATGCTTGGAAACCGCTTTGCCCGTGAAATTTTCTGAAAGCATACAAGAAGCGATCGGTCATGAACCTAAGCGACCACCAGGCTTTGAAAACTTGGAAGACTTACCCCAACGTTTCGTGGTTAAAGAAGCGAATGCAGAAACGATTAAGTCCTATATTCACGAGCAATCCCATGCTTGAGCATAGACTTGCAATCGTGATCAATAAATTTTCCCACTCCTTGCTTAGCTAATTTTGATTGTTCGTTGGAACTTGAACCATTGGCTGAGTATACGCCCATAGCGCCGGATAAGATTTTAGAATTCATCACGAGTGTCTTTAAAACCATATTGCAGGGTGTTTTATAACATGAAAACTAACGTGAAGTTAATGTCACTGTCGTACATTCTTGTGTTTGATATAGCTTGTTCAACGGTGGCTTATGCGGCCAGTGAGGAAATAGTCGATGAAGCTATATTCGAAGGCTGGCAAATATTTGCAGACACATGTGGTTCATGCCACGGTAGATTTGGTGAAGGAAAAATCGCACCAGACCTAACAAAAAATATCAAAAATCTGTCTGAGGTCGAATTTACTAATGTTGTAGCAAATGGACGAGGGCTTATGCCAGCTTGGAAAGGTAATGAAGAAGTGATGAAAAATATGCGCAATATGTATCGCTATCTTAGCGCACGATCAAATGGGGAGATTCTTGAAGGTGTTCCTACAAAAAATTAAAAAGACAGTAACTTGATATTACTGTCTTTTTAATAGAGTGGCTAATAGCGTTATTTAAGATAAGCGACCTCTTGATTAGAGCTTGTATTTACATTGTTTTGATTGTTTTCTAATGCGGCCATTTTTCTATGGTACTGTGCTTTTTCTAAAGCATTATTCATTGCTTTTTCATGCTCACGGGCATTAGCTTTTGCGTGTGATTGTTCTGCTAACCCTTGAGGACCGAAATAAAACGAATGGTTTTCATATTCTTCAAGAATAGCTTGATTATGTTCTAACCTAGCTTGTTCTTCTTTGGCTTCAGCTTCGTAATATTTGACTAAGGCAGCGTGATCTTTGCTATTAATGCCTTCAACTTCTGACGCATGGGTGGATTTGATGGTTAACAAGCCTAAAAAAGCAGATGTAACGATAAATGCGCTTATTAGATTTACTGTTTTCATGATTAGTTACTCCCCAAAAAAAATTACGATGGGTGTACTTTAACAACATGAAAGTTTTTTGGGTATCCAGAAAACTATTATTCTGATCTAAAGGAAACTCTTAGATGCTAACATCATGTTTATCAACTGATAATCTGCGGATGGCTATTTTATAAATAGCAGAAATAGTGAGTACGCGTTTGCATTATAGTAAATTTGCTAATGTTGTCGCAAATGGACGAGGGCTTATGCCAGCTTGGAAAGGTAACGAAGAAGTGATGAAAAATATGCGCAATATGTATTGCTATCTTAGCGCGATCAAATGGAAAGATACTTGAAGGGGTTCCTACAAAAAATTAAAAAGACAGTAACTTGATATTACTGTCTTTTTAATAGAGTGAGCTAATAGCGTTATTTAAGATAAGCGATCTCTTGATTAGAGCTGGTATTTACATTGTTTTGGTTGTTTTCTAATGCAGCCATTTTTCTATGGTATTGTGCTTTTTCTAAAGCATTATTCATTGCTTTTTCATGCTCACGGGCATTAGCTTTTGCGTGTGATTGTTCTGCTAACCCTTGAGGACCGAAATAAAATGAGTGGTTTTCATATTCTTCAAGAATAGCTTGATTATGTTCCAATCTAGCTTGTTCTTCTTTGGCTTGAGCTTCGTAATATTTGACTAATGTAGCGTGATCTTTGCTATCAATGCCTTCAACTTCTGAAGCATGGGTGGATTTGATGGTTAACAAGCCTAAAAAAGCAAATGTAACGATAAATGCGCTTACTAGATTTACTGTTTTCATGATTAGTTACTCCCCAAAAAAAATTACGATGGGTGTACTTTAACAACATGAAAGTTTTTTGGGTATCCAGAAAACTATTATTCTGATCTAAAGGAAACTCTTAGATATTAACGTCATGTTTATCAACTGATAATCTGTGGCTGGCTATTTTATAAATAGCAGAAATAGTGAGTACGTGTTTGCATTATAGTCAATAGTACAATATTCACATACTCACATTTTTTAGATAATTTTAGTTAGTGGTTTTTGCGCTTTCTTTGTTAATTTCAGTGCACTTATCAATAAATGCTTGACGTGCAGCTTCATCATTTTTAAATGCGGTTAGCGATGATTCCATTCCTCTTCCAGAACAATTCGCCGCATCGGGTTGGGGAACGCCACCACACCCTATGAGTGCGATACTAAGAGCGATGATGCAAACTACGCTAGTTATATGATTCATTTTTTTTCCTTATAAAAATTCTTTATGGCTTGATCTACAATCAATTTTAATTTTTTAATCACCTGATGTTGGCTCAACCACATGAACCTAACAGTGTGATTTTACCTGAATATAGCCTTGAATTCTTGATGACTTTATGAGCGAATTAGAATTGTTATAAAAAATAATAAATAAGATTCTTAAACGATAACATTCGTTTTCAGCATTATGACGATGGCTATATTTTTGTTGATATTTCCAGTTATACTAAGGAAAGCAATCAATCAAATATTCTGTAATGGTAATGTCGGTTCGCAGTTCTGTATTGTGTTGTAATAATTCTGAATTGGCATGCATCAGCATTCATATCATTAATAATCGGAGTTAACATGAAATTTTCTATTTACCGCTATGATCCCGATAAAGATGAAAAACCCTACATGCGTGATTATGATGTGCAATTGGCCAGTACGGATAAAATGCTGCTAGACGCATTGCTCCGTATCAAGTCAACCGATGACAGTTTAAGTTTGCGCCGTTCTTGCCGGGAAGGCGTGTGTGGGTCCGATGCGATGAATATTAATGGTCGAAACGGATTGGCGTGTATTACGCCGATTAGCAGTTTGAAAGAACCTGTTGAGATACGTCCGTTGCCGGGTTTGCCCGTAATTCGAGATCTGATTGTCGACATGACGCAATTTTTTCAACAATATCACTCGATCAAGCCTTATTTGATCAACAATGATCCACCGCCAGAAACCGAGCGCTTGCAATCTCCCGAAGATCGTGCAAAGCTCGATGGTGCCTACGAATGTATTTTATGCGCGTGCTGTACGACGTCATGTCCTTCGTTTTGGTGGAATCCTGATAAATTTGTCGGGCCTGCTGGTTTGTTGCAAGCGTATCGTTTTCTTGCAGATAGTCGCGATCAAGCAACATCTGAGCGCTTGGATAATTTAGAAGATCCTTATAGACTATTTCGCTGCCACTCCATCATGAATTGCGTAGATGCTTGTCCCAAAGGTTTAAATCCAACGAACGCGATCGGCAAAATCAAAGATATGATGGTCAAAAGAATGGTATGAGAGAACTTGAGCGGGCGCGCTGGCGGTGCCGGCGTGGAATGCTTGAGTTGGATATCGTTTTGCAACGTTTCATCGATAACGATTACAAACAATTAAGCACGCAACAACTGCAGCAATTTGAACGATTACTTGATTTACCTGACCAGGATTTATGGAATTTGATTACAGGTCGTCAAGTAACCAGCGACGAAAGTTTGTCGACTGTATTGAATTTACTACAAAAGAACTGACTTTCTAACGGTATTCACGAAATTCATAAATGTGCATTTTGTGCATACTAATCGACTATGAGCAATGAATGAGGAAGTAACATGGTACAAAAAACAGCGACTTTGAATCTTAATAATGGCACCGCGCCTATTGAGTTACCGGTTTTATCTGGAACGATGGGGCCTGACGTTATTGATATCCGTACGCTACACAAACAAAGTGGCATGTTTACCTACGATCCTGGTTATTTGTCCACTGCCAGTAACAATTCTTCAATTACCTTCATTGATGGTGAAAAAGGGATTTTGTTGTACCGTGGCTATCCTATTGAACAATTGGCCATGCATTGTGATTTTGTCGATGTTTGCTATTTGTTGATGAATGGTGAATTACCAACGCCACAACAAAAAACTACTTTTGATGGTGCCATTAAAGAGCATTCCATGTTGCATGAACAATTGGTTCGGTTTTTTAATGGTTTCAGACGCGATGCTCACCCAATGGCGGTGATGGTGGGTGTGGTTGGCGCACTTTCTGCGTTTTACCATGAAGCGCTGAATATTTCTGATCCTGCTTATCGGCAACAATCGGCTTTTCGTTTGATTGCGAAATTACCGACTATCGCAGCCATGGCCTACAAATATAATATTGGTCAACCTTATGTGTATCCAAAAAATCGCTTGAGTTACGCGGAAAATTTCTTGCATATGATGTTTTCCGTACCTTCCGAAGAATATACCACCAACCCTGTGATTGTTCGGGCATTGGATCGTATCTTGATTTTACATGCGGATCACGAACAAAATGCTTCAACCTCAACGGTGCGTTTAGTCGGTTCTAGCGGAGCCAATCCATTTGCCTGTGTTTCTGCGGGAATATCGTGCTTATGGGGACCTGCGCATGGTGGTGCAAACGAAGCATGCTTGAATATGTTGGAAGAAATCGGTGATGTCTCGCGCATCGACGAATACATCAAACGTGTCAAAGCCAAAGACAGCAACTATCGTTTAATGGGATTTGGTCATCGGGTATACAAAAATTTTGACCCGCGCGCCAAATTGATGCGTGAAACCTGTCATGAGGTCCTAAATGAATTAGGTCTAGAGAACGATCGCTTATTTAGATTGGCTCTGCAACTGGAAAAAATTGCTCTGGAAGATGAATATTTCATTTCCAGAAAACTGTACCCTAATGTGGATTTTTATTCTGGCATCGTGCAACGCGCACTTGGCATACCGACCATCATGTTTACAGCGATTTTCGCGATGGCGAGGACCGTCGGTTGGGTGGCACAATGGAGTGAGATGGTTTCTGATCCAGATTACAAAATTGGCCGTCCGCGTCAGTTATATATGGGTGCGGCAAAGCGTGATATTCCCGAAGCATTTTGTAAAAAATAATTTATTTTTTAACAGGCTTGTCTAAACGTATGAGTAATCCGTTGATGGATCAATCTGTCTTATGTGGCGAGAACGCTTCGTTTATTGAAGCGATGTATGAAGAATATTTGCACGATCCGTATTCTGTGTCGCAGATTTGGCGTGACTACTTCGACTCGATTACAAATCATGTATCCGATGCTAAAGTCGATTCACAACCGTTAAGTAGTACTTTCAATTCGCCTGGGTCGCTTGCTCAACTATCATTAAAATCATCGAATCAGCCAGCAACTCAAACGGATGACCGTAAGCAAGTTGCCGTATTGCAATTAATTAACAACTATCGTTATCGCGGTCTAAATCAAGCAAAACTTGATCCATTGGGTTTGGTACAAAAAACAGAGGTAAAAGAATTGGATCCGGCTTACTTCGGTTTTACCGAAGAAGACATGGACAAAGTGTTTAACAGCGGTTCTCTTGTTTGCCCAGAACATGCCACATTGCGCGATATGTTGCAGATCTTGCGCGACACTTACTGCGGTTCAATCGGCGCAGAATATATGTATATTTCTGCGGTAGAGCAAAAGCGATGGATTCAAGGGCGTTTAGAAGGATATCGATCGAATCCCAACTATTCGGCTGAATATAAGCGTCATATTTTAGAACGGCTGGTGGCTGCAGAAGGGCTCGAACGTTATTTGCACAATCGTTACGTAGGGCAAAAACGTTTTTCAGGGGAAGGCAATGAAAGCTTAATTCCTTTATTGGACGGTTTGATCCAACGCGCAGGGGCATTCGGTGTCGGTCAGATTGTCATGGGCATGGCGCATCGTGGGCGTTTAAATGTGCTGGTGAATACGCTGGGAAAAATGCCCGCGGATTTATTCCGAGAATTTGAAGGCAAGCATGCGCAAGATTTGCCTTCCGGAGATGTGAAATACCATCAAGGCTTCTATTCCGCTGTCAATACCAAAGGCGGTATTGTGCGGTTAGCATTGGCATTCAATCCTTCACATTTGGAAATTGTCAATCCGGTCGTGGAAGGATCGGTGCGAGCTCGTCAACATGCATTAAAAGATTTGAGCGGCGATAAAGTGCTCCCCATTTTGATTCATGGCGATGCTGCTTTTGCAGGGCAGGGCGTGGTGATGGAAACGCTGAATTTATCACAGACTCGTGGATTTGGCACCGGTGGAACGGTTCATATCATTATCAATAATCAAATCGGGTTTACTACGTCTGACCCTCGCGATAGCCGGTCAACGCTGTATTGCACAGACGTGGCAAAAATGATCGAAGCGCCGATTTTTCATGTCAACGGTGATGATCCTGAAGCGGTGATGATGATTGGCGAATTAGCATTTGATTTTCGCATGCGCTTTCATAAAGATGTCGTGATCGATCTCGTCTGTTTTAGAAAACTGGGACATAACGAACAAGATGAACCCATGGTCACGCAACCTCGCATGTATCAAATCATTAACAAGCATCCAGGCACGCTAAAACTATACATCGAGAAACTGAATGCGGCTGGCGTAATCAGTCAAAAAGATGCTGAATCGATGATTGAGGCCTATCGTAATGCAATGGATGCGGGTACCAACCCCAATAAAACGATTTGCTACGATTATAAGCCACTGGGAGAGTGGGTTCCTTACCGCGAACCCATTAAATGGAATCAAAAAATCACTACCAGTGTTCCAATTAAAGTTTTAAAAAGCCTGTCTGAACGATTAACCGATATTCCCAAGGATTTTAAATTGCACTCCCGGGTCGAGAAAATCATAGCGGATCGTCGAGCGATGGGGGAAGGCACATTAGATTTAGATTGGGGCATGGCGGAAAACTTGGCCTATGCTTCTTTGCTGCAAGAAGGTCATGGTGTCAGGCTGTCCGGTCAAGATTCTGGGCGAGGTACTTTTTTCCATCGCCATGCAGTGATACGCGATCAAGTATCGGCTAACGAAAATGAACGGATTTATGTTCCATTGCGCCATATTGACCGGAACCAAGCTGATTTTGTGGTAATCGATTCGATACTGTCGGAAGAAGCCGTGCTGGGTTTCGAATATGGGTATGCTACCTCGCAACCCAATGAATTAGTGATTTGGGAAGCTCAATTTGGCGATTTTGCAAATGGAGCGCAGGTTGTCATTGATCAATTCATTGCCTCTGGCGAAGCAAAATGGGGCAGCTTGTGCGGGTTAGTCATGATGTTGCCGCACGGGTACGAAGGTCAAGGCCCTGAGCATTCTTCCGCGCGATTGGAAAGATTTCTGCAACTTTGTGCTGATTATAATATCCAGATTTGTATTCCTTCCACCGCAGCTCAGATGTTTCATTTACTACGTCGGCAATTACTTCGGCCACTTCGTAAACCGTTGATCATTATGAGTCCAAAAAGTATGTTGCGACTTAAGGAATCTGCCTCGAATCTAAAAGATTTGGCAACCGGTTATTTTTATCCAGTTATTCCTGAGGTAGAAAAACTTGAAGTTAAGAAGGTAAAGCGTATTATCGTTTGTAGCGGTAAGGTGTACTATGAGCTCGTTGCTTATCGTAAAGAACATAATATATCCAATATGGCCATTATACGTTTGGAGCAGCTCTATCCTTTTCCACATGACGAATTGCAAGCCGAAATCGATCGTTACACCAACGCAAAAGAAGTCATTTGGTGCCAAGAAGAACCCGGTAACCAAGGAGCGTGGCACCGTATTCAGCATTATTTGTTAAGGCATATGCGCCCAAATCAAGTGTTAGCATATGCGCTGCGCGCATCGGCTGCTTCGCCCGCGGTTGGTTATGCAGCGAGACATAAATTTACGCAAAATGAATTAGTTGAAGCGGCTTTCAGAGAAAAAATTTAACAAGAGGATGTGAAACATTATGCTCGTTGACGTTAAAGTGCCTGAATTATCAGAATCTGTTGCAGAAGCTACCCTAGTAACTTGGCATAAGAAAGCGGGTGAAAAAGTAGAACGTTCAGAAAATTTGATCGACATCGAAACTGATAAAGTCGTCATGGAGTTACCCGCACCCAATGCAGGCGTGCTAAAAGTGATTCATAAACAAGATGGTGCAACGGTTGTAAGTGGCGAAGTGATTGCGGTTATCGACACTGAAGCGAGCGCCGATGAAAGCAAAGAAGACGCAGAAGATATCAAACCAATTACGGATGTGCATCTTAAGAGTTCTCCAATGTCTGCAGATAAAGATATTACTTCAAAAAATGAATCTCATGCAGGATCAACGCTAATGCCGGCAGCGCGTAGATTGATCGATGAAAATAATATGAAATCTTCTGAAGTGGCTAACATTAAAGGCAGTGGCTTAGGCGGGCGCATTCTCAAAGAAGATGTGCAAGCAGCGCTCACGAGCAAAACAGGCAATATTGTTGAAAATGCGCCACAATCGGCATCTCAGCCTGAAGAAAAATCGCAATCATCTGTGCAACAGCCGATGCAAAGCTTAAATCAATCGAGTACTTCGCGAAAAGATCGTCGCGTGCCTATGTCTCGCTTGCGCCAAACCATCGCACAGCGTTTAGTGGAATCACAATCGACCGCGGCGATTCTAACCACGTTTAATGAAGTTAACATGCAAGCGGTAATCGATTTACGCACGCGCTATAAAGTGCCATTTGAAAAAGAACACGGCGTTAAGCTGGGTTTTATGTCCTTTTTTGTAAAAGCGGTCGTCGCGGCGCTGAAAAAATACCCGATTATCAATGCATCGGTCGAAGGCACGGATATTGTCTATCATGATTATTATGACATTGGGATCGCGGTTAGCAGTCCTCGGGGATTGGTCGTGCCGGTGATTCGCAATGCCGATCAACTGACGCTGGCAGGAATCGAAAAGCAAATTTCTGACTTTGCCAATCGTGCACAAGAGGGTAAATTAACCCTTGAAGAACTTAGCGGCGGTACTTTTTCCATTACCAATGGCGGCGTGTTTGGATCAATGCTTTCTACTCCCATTATTAATCCACCTCAAAGCGCAATTCTAGGTATCCATGCCACCAAAGATCGGCCGGTCGTGGAAAATGGTCAAATCGTCATTCGACCGATGAATTATCTCGCGCTTTCCTATGATCATCGCATCATTGACGGTCGGGATGCAGTTTTGTCACTGGTTGCAATGAAAGAAGCGTTGGAATATCCCGTAAGTCCCTTATTGGAAATCTAAGAGCGAAAACGGAGTCATTCTGCAACAAATGGGTGGCAAATCAATATTCAATACTTCCTGATACAAAAACAGCAAGGCTGCTTTCGTCTGCCCTTGGGTGAATGCAGCCACATTCCACTCAACTGCAAGATACGTCAAAAATGCTTCTACTTCCGACACTCCCATCTCTTCCGGATGCCGCATGCCATGAAACAAAATAAACCGCCTCACCCAATCGACATACGAATTCTCGGTGCGAATGGAATAGTGTCTGGCACGTATACACTCGCGCGCCCGATCCAGTAGTTTTGGAGGATTATTCATTCGCGTTTTTCAGGTTCTCATTAAAAGCACTAGCATTATATCAATAGAATTATATTGGATAATAATCCACCAATATTGACTTGATAAATCTAATAATTGAAAATACTACCCCTCTAATTAGGTCGCATATTTCAAACCTACGACGTTTCCTCAATGCAAGCTAAACCAATCAAGACGGTGTTCATCCTCGGGGCAGGCGCTTCGCGCGCAGCCGGAGGCCCCCTAATGGGCGATTTTATTGAGAACGCTCAGCGTGTAACTAGGCGCGGCGCGGCCGGCTGGGCTGCGCGATATTTCGAAGCGAGTTTGGGAGCAAGAAAGAAACTCCAAAGTGCCTATGTCAAATCTACGATTGACTTAGACAATATAGAAAGCCTATTTGCGACGTACGAGATGGCTAGCCTTATCGGCCGACTGGCGAACTTAAGAGAGGACGAAGTAAGTCAGCTGCCGACAAATCTTCGCTACGTAATAATGCGGACGTTAGAACAGTCGATCCTCTATCCAATAGACGGACAAAGTAACGTAATTTCTCCGCCATATCCTTATGAGCCATTTACGGACCTCTTGATCGGACTAGCGAAGGAGCCTGAGGCAGCCCCGATCGCGGTCCTGAATTTCAACTACGACCTTTGTCTTGACTACGCCTTCACGATTCGGCATTTTTCAACCGACTACGGACTGAAAGCGGGTTCAAGGTCAAATCAGACCACGCCTCATTACAAAGTTCATGGATCGTTAAATTGGTTCCGCTCTTCAGATGAACGATTAATCATCCCGCAGTCGTTGCATCCACTTGATATGAAAAGATACTGGGATAGGCTAGGCCTAGATCACCCTGCCGAACGTCCGATCGACACCATGGAGCTCATGGGTGGGCCTGACTTATGGGGCGAAGCATTGCACCCTGAGCCGATTATTGTTCCCCCAACGTGGAACAAGGGGTGGTACCAAGAGCAACTCAAAACTGTATGGCGAGCGGCGAGCGAGGCCCTGTCGACGGCTGAAAACGTCTTCGTCATTGGATATTCACTGCCACCTTCTGACCAGTTCTTCCGTGCGTTTTGGTCATTGAGCAGCATTTCTGACAGCGTCGTCGAGCGGTTTTGGCTATTCGATCCATCGCCAAACCCGGAAGTGGTATCTAGGTTTTCATCAATGCTAGGTCCCGCGATTATAGAGAGAGGTCGATTTAAACATGAGCAACGAAAATTCACTGGGGCGATCCGATTTATCGCTGAATACTTTGGTCTCCAAGTAATTCGCCTAGACGACCGTTAGCTGAACGCTCAGATGCGACCTAACCAGCCAATGGAGCGGATGCCTCGGCGCTGCGTGCTTCGGTGCCGCTCATCGGCGCGTTAGGCGTCATGAATCTTTCATCGCATACCGGAGCTGTTATGAGCAAATCGTACATTGCCTGTGTTGTGCTATCGCTCATTTTCTGCGGCACAACGGTAGTCAAGGCCGAATCAACGTTTACGTTTGAGTCTGTGGTGGCGCTCGACGATATGTCATCTTTAGTTCGAGCGAAATTCCCACTTGGAACTCTTCGCGCAAATTTACGGCGCACGTTTGTTGAAGAGGGGCACGCAACACTAAAGGTTAAAACTGGTGATTCCAGTGTCGAGAAGTACATCTACGATATTGATTTATGACAATACTACATTTGGCGCTGGAACATATCGGCTGATTACGATGCCAACGATAAATTACGCCAAGCGTACATAAACGGAAACATTGTTTTCCCAAATGGCAATCCAAAGAAGGTTATTCCTAAGGTTGCTGAAGAAGGGAAAAAGGCGGCGATATATCGGGTACAACGCCCTAGGCCAGAAGCTTACAAGGGTGAAAGTTCTCTGGGATTTTTGCTTTTTGATCGCGACAGCGATCCGAAGACCACCGATGATCAAGCCCTCATCGGCGCAGGTCCTAGCCGAGCCGATCCCATGAATATGGGTAAGCTAATTACTTATACAGACGTCGATCCATGGCGATCCATTTTCGACTTCGACGCCGCTAACCGTATCGTGCCTTATCAAGGCAATTGCAATGAAGTCGATAGGCTAATGCAAACGCAGAAGCGATGACGCCAACCCTACGGTCAACCGAACCGCCCGACGGCGGCGCTTCGCTCCGCTGTTGGGTTTGCTCCGCGCTGCGCCGGCCGGTTACATTCCCGTTAGGTACGACAAATGTTCAATCTGAAAAATGAAGTAAAGATTGTAATTATGTTTGTTCTTTTTGGTAACCCGGTTGGCATATTTTTGTTCTGGGTGGGAATGTCTGTTATTTCAGCAGGTGAAACTTTAACAATAGAAAATCTCATCAAAAGTTTGCTTCTAGGAATAGGTAGCTCCCCTTTAGTAATAATTTTGGGGTCGCCTCTTGGAATCCCATTGTCATTTGGGAATTCATTAGTTTTTATCATGTTGGGAAATTCAAAATTCTTTCATAAGCACGCGGTAATATCAGGTGCAATTTCAGGTGCATTAATTCCATCAATAATGACACTATATGACGTTTATATGCTAGGAATTGTTAGGAATGATGAATGGACTGTAGTAGCAATAACACTCTGGCTTATAACGGTGTCAACTTTCACTGGCATCATATTGGCAAAGATTCTGAGCACGGAATTTGGCAAAATTTATAGGTTAAATCGTGACTAACAAGTCGCTCAAGTGCGTTCCGCACTTCGCGCTCCACCGGACTCGCCCAACCGGGGCTGCTGCGCAGCTTACCCCGGGTTGTCTCGCCGCTTAGCTTCACGTTAGGCTTTCGCATGGCGCATTTACACAGGGCGGTGGCAACATTGCGAATTTCTGGAGATAACTTAATGCCTTCAGAAATTTCTGTTTTACTTGGTACAGGGCCGACTCTTGCCAGAGAAAAAGGTAAAGAGTGGCGAACACCAAAGGGTGAATTCAGAATTGCTACTCGCGGTCAATGGCATCTCAATGCTTCGGATACTAAACTAGAGAATCTTGATGACCAATTAGCTGAATTGCTAGGTAAACTAAGAACCGATCTATCTGTTTGGAGCAAATTGAGCACCGCTTTTGAAATGACCTTTTTTGCAGGTGGTTTATGTAAGAGGGCAACCATGGGGTTGAAATTCAAAACACGGCAACAAGCCATGCAGGAAATTACCGAATGGTTCGAAATATTCTATAACCGACAGCGCAAGCAAGAAAAATTAGGATATTTATCGCCTGCACAATTTTCGCAGCAATACTATGCCAATCTGCTTGCCGCTTAAACCGATCGACTCCAGTTTTGACAGCACACCTCACTGACTGTATTTCTTTAGATAAGTCATAAAACACTGTTTTATCCAAGACTTACAACGAAAGTTCTATTGATAAAATTCACGTAAATTTAATTTTCGGGTATTACATAAATCTCATTTTCATAATCTTTTTGTAAGTTTCAATCAATTCTGATGATTAAACATAGGATTGCATCAGATGTTATTACTTTTTGATTACTTAAAGTTATTCAGTTTTCCTGATAGTCAATACGACCAGAAAATCAATAGTGGTTGTTAAGGAATGCAGAATGCGTTTTGGCAAGCTGATTGTTAATGAGTCGTGTTAAAAATCTTAAAGGAGCTACACAATGACGACTACCAATTTCGACAGCGGATCACTAAATTTTATTATGAGCGGTACTTCTGCAACTTACGATGGATGGACATTCGGTACCAGTGCTAATGCTATCGATTTCGCCAATTACAGTAAAACCGAATGGTCAACAATGTTCAATCAATACGGTGGACGATCGATCTTTTTTATTGGTGACGGTCACCATTTTAACGGTGGATATTATTTCAAATCTTCCGGCGGCTCCGATTTTCAGCTTAATTCATTCAATATTAGCTATAGCGAGAGTCCTCCAAAAGTTTTCACCATTGCGGGTTACCGCGATAATAATTTAATCGTCGCTCCGGAATCGGTCGATTTAGCTACTGTTGATACGACTGGAAATATCACTTATACAACAGTGAACAAAATGGGAACAGAATATGGCGGGTTATTGACATTGAACGCTGCTTTCAACAATGTTGATGAAATTCGGTTCCAAATACCTTCTGATAATCTTCTTTCTTTTTATCCTGAAAAACTGAGTATTGATGATATTGACATTTCAGCAGCGGTTGTTACTCCCAGTATTATCTCAGCTACGTACGACGCTAGCACCAATTCGCTGGTAGTCACCGGCACCAACATGGTAGGTCTATCCGGTGCAACCAACGATATCGATGTATCGAAACTGACATTGACCGGACAAAACGGCGCGACTTATACACTCACTTCACCCAACGTTGATATCACTACAGCTACGCAGTTCACCGTTGCTTTAAATGCCACTGATCAGATTAACATCGAAGGATTATTGAACAAGAACGGCACGGCTTCGGTAGGCACAACCACCTACAATATCGCGGCCGCGGCGGATTGGAATCCAGCACAAAGCGGTAATGCAGACACCACCGGCAACGCCGTTACCGTGAGTAATGTGCAAACTCCGGCGATGACTTCCGCCACGTATGACGCCAGCACCGGAATATTGATCGTGACCGGATCGAACTTAGTCAAAGCCAGCGGTGCAATCAACGACATCGACGCTTCGCTGCTGACTTTTACCGGCGAAGGTGGATCAATTTATACGCTGACGGACACTAGCGATGTCGAGATCACTTCCGGAACCGCTTTCACCGTGACTTTGAGCAGTACCGATAAGACCGCCGTGAACCAAATCATCAACAAGAATGGTACCAGTTCCACCGGTGCTACCACTTATAACTTAGCGGCTAACGATGACTGGAACACGGTCATCGGCAATACGGATATCTCGGATATGACCGGCAACAGCATTACCGTTAGTAATGTAGCCGTACCCACGATTACATCAACTACGTATGATGCTAACACCGGTGCATTGGTAGTCATCGGTGCCGGTTTCTTGAAAGCCAGCGGCTCTGCGAATGATATTGATGTCTCCAAATTCACTTTTACCGGCGAAGGCGGTGCAACTTATACGTTGACCGATTCCGCCGATGTTGAGATCACTTCCGGAACCACATTCACCGTCACTTTGAGTAGTCCCGACAAATCTGAAGTCAACCAGATTCTTAACAAGAATGGCGCCAGTTCGACCGGCGCTACCACCTACAATCTGGCTGCGGCGGAAGATTGGGCGGCTGGAGCTGACGCTTCTGTTAATGTGATTGACGCGACGAGCAACGGCATCACTGTCTCGAATGTCGCAACACCAACCATTATTTCAGCTACTTATGATGCCAGTACCGGTGCATTGGCAGTGACTGGTGTTGGTTTCTTGAAAGCCAGCGGCTCTGCGAATGATATTGATGTCTCTAAATTCACCTTTACCGGCGAAGGCGGTGCAACTTATACGCTGAACAATTTCGCCGATGTTGAGATTACTTCCGGAACGGCTTTCACGATCATTTTGAGTAGTACCGACAAATCTGAAGTCAACCAGATTATTAACAAGAATGGCGCCAGTTCGACCGGCGCTACCACTTACAATCTGGCTGCGGCGGAAGATTGGGCGGCTGGAGCTGACGCTTCTGTTAATGTGATTGATACCACCGGCAACGGCATAACAGTATCCAATGTAGCTACACCAACCATTACTTCAGCTACTTATGATGCCAGTACCGGTGTATTGGCAGTGACTGGTATTGGTTTCTTGAAAGCCAGCGGCTCTGCAAATGATATTGATGTTTCCAAATTCACTTTTACCGGCGAAGGCGGTGCCACTTATACGCTGAACAATTCCACCGATGTTGAGATCACTTCCGGCACTGCATTCACGATTACCTTGAGCAGTACGGACAAAACTGCTGTGAATCTCCTTCTGAACAAAAATGGTACATCCTCTACCGACGCTACGATTTACAACCTTGCTTCCGCAGAAGACTGGGCGGCAGGTGCCGATGCGATGATTACTATTGCGGATCTGACCAGTAACGCCATTACTGCAACACTCTCGGTTTCTTCCTCTGGAAGCGGTGGTACTGGTGGAGGTGGCACGAGTACAACAACCAAGATCATCGACGGTATGGTAGTTCAAACCACTATTCAATCAAACGGTGCTGCGGTAACAACCGTTCCGATCGTTACTGCAGAACGAAAAGATGATCCTGCTTCGTTATTTAGTGATCATGCAGATATTCCCGTTAGTACGAATGTCTCAGGAAACACTCTGCTGACTTTTAGTTTGCCGATTGGAGTAGGTCTGAGTAGTACAGGTCTGGCAAAGGAGTTGAATCTAACAGATGCCAAAGCTGAATTGATCCAACGTATCGAACAAAAAACTGGCGTCAACACCAGTGTGAGTCAAGAGACCATCGAACATGCCAAGGATTTTCTATCTTCATTGGCTGCGGATGAACAAGTTACAGTACGAGTTGCTACTCCTACAATCAGCGATAGCCGAGTACCAGATATGCCTATTATCATTACCGGATCGAATCTTGCTGACGACAGTAAACAAATCTTGGTTATCGATACTAGAAATCTTCCATCGGGCACCATCATTCAACTCGATAATGTCGCGTTTGCATCGGTTATCGGTGCTGGGCGTTTCATAGGTGGTAATGGTGAGAATTTTGCAACAGGCGATGATCATAACCAGTTTATGGTATTGGGTGCGGGTGATGACATTTTGTTCGGCGGCGGTGGCGATGATACGATCGGTAGCTTGGGTGGTAACGATCAAACTTTCGGCGATGCTGGTAATGATATTGTTTTTGGTGGTGCTGGTAATGATTACATGAGTGGCGGCGTTGGCAATGATCGATTGAATGGGGGTTTAGGTTTTGATCATGCGATCCAATCCGGTGTATTAAAAGACTATATTGTTGAAATAAAAGACAATGTTGTTGTCTTAAAGAATACAAATGGTGAAATTGATTCTTTTAGCGATGTTGAATTGATCAATTTCACGGATGGGACTAGCTTAGCGGTTGCTTATTCTGATGTAGAAGCGGCAGCGCATTATTTAGCCAAAAATTGGTTGGGACGTGATCTAACCACTAACGAAGGTGATTTCGTACAAAACTGGATGGGTGCATCAATAGATGATCTTTTAGCTGTCTATCGTACTTTACCAGAAGCCGAAAAAACTGCCGATAAATCTAACGAAGAATTATTAGCAGGCTTGAAAGATAACCCCAATATAATCCGGCTGGATTTTATTCGTAATCTCACAGTAACTGAGGGCAACGATGAAGGATACTTACCTTTGGGAGTAGCGTTAAATGTGGATGGTGGTAAAGGTGTTGATGTATTAAAAATGGCCGGAAAGCGCGATGAGTCTCATTTGGAGTTTAATGGCGATGAACTAGAGCTTACTCAATTAAGCGATGGCGCGATGCTGAAACTGACAAATGCGGAAATGATTACATACGACAGTGGTGAAAGCGTTGTATTAGCGCATAATCTCCTTGAAGGCACCGTTGCTCGTTTGGTGCATAGCTTCTTTAATCGCGATGTTACTCCGGATGAATGGCGTTTAGGCATTGATGCTATGAATCAACAAGTTTCTTTTGACGATATCCTAGCTTGGTTTAAAGATCATGCAAACATGCAAAACCTTGCGAACTCTGAGTATATCAATACGATTTATCACAATACGTTAGGTCGAGACGCTTCAACCGAAGAATTAAGCGCGAACCTTTCGCGACTTGATACAAATACCGTAACTAGAGAATCGTTTGCTGCTGAAATAGCGCAATCAGACGAAGCAAGTACGCATTTAATTGGTAGTGTTATGTTGCATGAAGGGTGGATTTAATTTTCCTGCGCGTTCAATGGAAATACTGTGTCGTCAGATATTGTATTTCCACTATTATCCACTACTCGATAAAAATTCAAACGCCATGAAATTCGTTTCATCTCATTGTTTATAAGTGTTTCTAAACTCTTTCTCGAATTTTTGTAAAACTCTGGTTTGATTTACTATCTTTAGATAATATGCATTAATTTCGTGACGTTTTCCCCCTTTGATTTCTATAAAATTGTGTAGCAATTAGTACTGCAATCTTATTCTTCTGTGTACATCTCAACTATGTGCATACGATGATCCGCTGATACAATCGTTTTTTCTTGAATTTTATTATCCTGTGAGCAAGCATTTTTGTTGTTATAAGAGAGAAAAAAATTATGGCTACCATTGAATCAACATTAAACGAAACGCGAATTTTTCCTCCCTCGGAAACTTTCTCTACCCAAGCCAATGTATCCAGTTTTGAAGCCTATGAGGCTTTATGCAAAGAAGCAGAAAGTGATTATGAGGCTTTTTGGGGGAACCGTGCTCGTGAGCAAATAATATGGCATCGGCCTTTTGATCAGGTTTTAGATGATCAGAATTTTCCCTTTTGCCAATGGTTTAAAGGTGGGCAGCTTAATGTTTCTTATAATTGTTTAGATCGCCATCTATCCACGCAAGGCGATAAAACTGCGATTATTTTTGAATCGGATGAAGGCAACGTGACTCATGTTAGCTATCGCGAACTGTATCAACGAGTATGTCAATTTGCCAATGCGCTAAAAATACAAGGTGTTAAAAAGGGCGATCGTGTCATTATTTATATGCCGATGGGTGTTGAGGCTGTGGTAGCCATGCAAGCATGTGCTCGCATTGGTGCCGTGCATTCTGTGGTGTTTGGTGGTTTTTCTTCAAAAAGTTTGTATGAACGCATCGTTGATGCAGGTGCCGTTGTCGTGATTACTGCTGATGAACAGGTGCGTGGTGGTAAACGCCATTCACTCAAACTAACCGTCGATAACGCTATGATAATGGGGGAAGAAACCGCTTCAGTAAAACGAATCATCGTATTTCGTCGTACCGGTGCGCAGATACCATTCGATTCCCATAAAGACGTGTGGTGGCATGAAATCGTTCAACGAGCTGATACTACTTGTGAGCCCGAGTGGGTTGATGCAGAACATCCTTTGTTTACCTTGTATACTTCGGGTTCGACGGGTAAGCCGAAAGGCGTTCAACATTCCAGTGGAGGCTATTTGCTGGGAACAAAATTGTCGATGCAGTGGGTGTTTGATTACAAATCGACGGATGTGTTTTGGTGTACTGCGGATGTAGGCTGGATTACCGGTCATAGCTACGTTGCTTATGGTCCGCTTGCGATGGGCGCAACACAAATGATTTTCGAAGGAATTCCAACTTTTCCACACGCCGGGCGTTTTTGGGAAATTATTCAAAAGCATCGAGTAACGATTTTTTATACGGCTCCGACCGCAATTCGTTCATTAATAAAATTGGGGGCTGATTTGCCTGCGCAGTACGATTTATCGTCGTTGCGGCTGCTGGGATCGGTAGGGGAACCTATTAACCCAGAAGCGTGGATGTGGTTTTATGAGAAAGTAGGGCAAGCGCGTTGTCCTATTGTCGATACTTGGTGGCAGACTGAAACAGGCAGTCATATGATTGCGCCATTGCCAGGTGCTATCACGCTTAAACCTGGCTCATGCACGCTCCCGCTTCCAGGAATCACTGCAGCGATTGTCGATGATGCCGGTAATGAGCTGGATAATGGGAAAGGAGGCATCTTGGTCATTAAAAAACCGTTTCCGTCGCAAGTAAGAACGTTGTGGGGCGATTCAGAGCGGTTTAAAAAAACTTATTTTCCTAGTGAAATTGCTAATGGACGATATTATCTTGCCGGTGATTCAGCTTTCCGCGATAAGGATGGGTATTTCTGGATCATGGGCCGCATTGATGATGTTTTAAACGTATCGGGGCATCGGCTTGGAACGATGGAGATCGAATCGGCTTTGGTCGCTCATGTCTTGGTAGCTGAAGCTGCTGTGGTTGGAACGCCTCATGAAGTCAAGGGCGAAGCAATTGTCGCTTTTGTCGTTTTGAAAGGGGCATATCCAGACGGTGAAGAAGCGGTAGAAATTACTGAAATACTGCGTGAATGGGTGGCGAAACAAATTGGACCGATTGCCAAGCCTGATGAAATTCGTTTTGGTGAGAATTTACCGAAAACTCGTTCTGGAAAAATTATGCGGCGCTTATTGCGTGCTTTAGCCAAAGGTGAAGAAATTACTCAGGACGTATCAACATTGGAAAATCCTGCGATTCTTGAACAATTAAAATCCGTACCCAAATAACTCAAAGAAAATGCTAAAAGATTTTTTAGATAGGATGATTTCAAATAGTATGACTTTGCCACGCGTTACTGAATTTGAACACGGAATCAGCGCTATTGATGCACAATTTCATCGGCCGGGTCGTGCTGCCATCCATTTGCTCGTCGAGCAAGGCGTTGCAGCATTGGTCGATACGGGAACCAATTTTTCTATACCCGGTGTGATTGCCGTACTGAAATCGAAAAATATTCCGCTAGAAAACATCGCTTATGTGATTTTGACCCATATTCATTTAGATCACGCAGGTGGTGCGAGCGAATGCATGCGTCTTTTTCCAAATGCAAAATTGGTTGTTCATCCACGTGGTGCTAGCCACATGGTTAATCCAGCGCGACTTGTAGCCGGTGCAGTGAGTGTGTATGGCGAGGATGAATTCAAGCGTGTATACGGTGAAATTCAATGTATCGATACGGATAGGATTATCGAAGCGCCGGATCATCACAGCATTGATTTGAATGGAAGGCTATTGCGGTTTTTGGATACGCCCGGGCATGCGCGTCACCATGTTTGTATTTTTGACGAACGTAGTCAAAGTATATTTACCGGTGATACATTCGGCGTATCGTATCGAGAATTTGATGTAGAAGGGATGGAATTCGTTTTTCCTACCACGTCACCGGTGCAATTTGATTCTGATGCGGCGCATCATTCACTCGATCGAATTATGAATTTGCAGCCGAAATATGCCTATCTAACACACTATAGTCGCATCCAACATTTAGAGCAGCACGCGAATGCTATGCATCGCTTCATTGACGCGCATGTCGCAATTGCTCAAGCCGCAAAAGATAGGCAATCCGATCGCCAACAGATTATTTCAGAGGGTTTAAAAGAATTATTTAAACAATCTTTGATGGAACATCATTGCCGCTTACCAGACGAGCAAATTAATCAATTATTGCGCTCTGATATCAAGCTCAATGCGCAAGGATTAGTCTATTGGTTGGATTATTCCAGCGAAAGGTTTAAAAGTATCTAAAATAAACTTTTCAGATGTGAATGTAAGTATTCAGGAGTTACAGCGTAAGAAGATATGCGAGCAATTCTGAGGTTTCAGACTATTTTCGCTTTTCTCGGATGACCGTGCTGAACAGCGCTGAATAACGGTAGAACTGCGTATCGTCATTTATTTCAAGATCGATTCAATAGCAACTTTAATCCCCTGTTTTATAGGGGACGGAATCCGTCGGCTGCGGGAACCGTTTGATCCAGTCTTTTAGCAATTTGCGATAACTCCAGTGTTCTACTTCGACGTAATGACGAGTGGATTCTTTATAACGGATGCCGCCGCTCAGTTGCTGGCGCGGATCGGCCTTGTGTTGACGAAGGGTATCGGCTGAACCATGCCCATCCCGTACCGCTGCTGCAAACCGAGCTGCTGCCAGCATTTGCCAGTGAACCAAGCCAAACTGGCCACTATCCGGTTGGATCAATCCAGCAACGAACAATGAATCGTAATTTGGATGAAAGACGTTGAGATATAAATGGGGTCGTCCGTTCTGCCAACTGAGATGGCGATCATCAATAAAGGGGAATCGGATTAGGTAGCCTGTGGCAAACACAATCATATCCACCTCAATCGAAGACCGATCGACAAAATGTACCGTGGTACCGTCAAACCGCTCGATGTCAGGCTTTGGCACGATATCGCCTTGGCCGACGTAGTAGGGTAGTAACGAATTAATGATCGGGTGGGTTTCAAAAAGCCGGTGATCGGGATGAGGAAGGCCGGTTTTTTTAGGTGAACCAATCAACAGTCGGTGCATGGCAGTCGCTATTAATCGACGCAACCAAAGCGGCAAACCCAGCGCCAGAAGCTGATCACCCACTTGATCAGTGGGATGGCCAAAAATATACTTGGGCATGTACCAATAACCCCTTCGCGTGCTGTGCCATACATGATCGGCAATCTGAGCAGCCTCCACCGCAATGTCACAACCGCTGTTTCCACCTCCGACAACAAGAACACGTCGATTCGCGAAGATATCCGGCGTGCGATATTCGGCTGAATGTAGCGATTGTCCGGTGAATACACCAGAGTACTCGGGAAATTTTGGAAACCAATTGTGTCCGTTGCCAATGACCAACAAATCAAACCGATTTTCATGACCATTCTTGAGCGTTATTATCCAGCCGGTACGAGCGTCATTCTCAACGACTGGCTCGACACGAATGACCTCGGAGGAAAATTGAATATGCTCTATGAGGCGAAAACGTTCAGCATATGAACGCAAGTAGGTCAGAATCTGAGAGTGATGCGGGTAGTCAGGATATTCCTTGGGCATTGGAAAATCGGGATACTCTGTTCCAGACTTGGAAGAGATGGTATGCGTTGACCGGTAAACTCGGGAGAAAGGCTTTCCGTAGTTCCAATTGCCACCAAGATCGTCTTCTTTTTCAAAGATATGTACTTCAAAACCATGAGAGAGGAAATTCCGAGCGGCGACAAGTCCGGAACTGCCTGCACCAATCACTGCGACTGTCTGCTTCACTGTGTAACCGCCACAATTCGATCTTGATTTCTCTGGTACATAAAATAGATAAAAAACAGTTTATTGCGTGAAATTTGACTTTAACAAAGATCTGATATGAGGTCAAAAGTGTTAATCAACATGCAAAAATTCCCAACTGGTGTGGCATTGCCGGCACAAACGTGGCAGGCGCTGTTTCGATATATTGTTTTTCCCCCATTTACAGCAAAGTGCATGGAAAGCACAACTTTCCAAAGGGTTTCTGCAGAAAATAGTAAACTCAACTTATCTTACCTGTAACCTTAGGATTCCTTATTGCGTCGCTCCGGTAATGTTTGTTGTTCTTTAATTGTCTTGGCAATTTCTTTATCAGACAGAATTTCTATTAACCATCCATAATCTTTAGCAATTGATGAGCTACGTATATATTGCGCCAGCTTTTCTGCATCTTCTATCAAGATAAATTGAGAATCATAAACTAAGTTAACTTCTTTAAATTGCTTTAGAAAAGCAGTCAATCCTTCTTGAGTTTTGCACATTTGATCAATTGCTACGTAGACTTCGGAATAATCATTGCTGCTAAATTGTGCAAAGCGATATAAAATCATACGAAGATAAATTTCTTGAAACAAATTCTTTTTCTGAATGGATTTTCTTACTCGATTAAGCCAGGTATTTGTCGCTTGGTCGACTAATTCGCCACAGGAGATCAATTGTTTTTCAGTATCGACTTTGTTCTCAGGTCGAATGATCCATTTTCCTTGATTTTTTACAGCTTCAAATAACACTGTTACAGAAATTGACAATGGTGAATTATTTACAATATCCTGAAAGCATTGCTCATGATCCGGAGATTTTAATCGCAGTAGTCGTATCATTAAATCGGTGATGCTACTTGCAAGTTCTTCGGTCAGCAGAGAGTCGCTAGTGAGTTGTTGTGAGGTTTTCGTTAGTTTATCAATACATCCTTTGATATCTGGTTTCTCACACGACGGTGCGTAATTGCGCAACCAATTCAACAGAAACAGTTTTCCTTCGCTGTCTTCACGATTCAATTCTTTTTCTAGCTCTTCCGGTTCCATCAGAAGTTTATGGATATCTTTAGCTTCAGGAACTTCTTCAATTGAAGTTAAAGAGAGTAAGCGAGCTAACCGATCTGGGTCAGCGATTCTTAAATGGTCTTCAAATTTGAAATCGCCACCTTCTTTAGAGCTTTTTTCAAAAAGAAACAAGCAGGTTTTTTTCAAAATCTGAAAATCATGGTCATCTTCTTTGGGAAGATGTTTTAACCAAGAATACTCTGCTTCATCTTTTCTTGATCCCAAGGATACGCCCTCATCAAATTCGTCTTGCTCACTGATTCTGTTACCTCGATATGGGTGACCGGTGAAGTCAGCCGAATGCTCAAGAACAGCTTTCCGAATTGCAGGAAAGCGTTGAGTAAGCGCTTCAAACGCGATAACGTCAGCAGTATTAACTTCACCTTGCGTAGCGGGCAGGCTTAGATATAGCCGGTTTGTAATTCTGATGACATCGCGGGGATGGCGCAATAGCTGAGTCAATAAGACGATCGCTTCTTCGCAACGATCACTTTCAAATGATTGCAAATTGATTTTTAGTTGCTCAAACAGATTTTGAATTTTTTCGTCAGCAAATCGCTTAAGCTGCCGCCTTGATAGCAGTGGGAGTGGATAAACAACTTGTACAATTTTTTCCAAATAGAAAAGGCCGGATTTTTCATTTTCAGCAAGAGCCCGGGCAATGATGTTTGGATCATAGGCCAACAGGTAAGTGATTTGCGGAAAATCAGCTACAGCTTTGATTGCCTGAACCATGGTTCGTATTTCTTCAACAGGAAGGCGATCAAGATCGTCGACAATAACAATAATTGGACGTTCTAATTTTTTTAATGCCTTAATGACTTCGTTCTTTTTCTGAACTAAATCCAGATTAGGTAATAGTTTTTTTATGTCATCAAGAGTTTCTTGTCCTGCTTTAATGGCGTCTTCAGCTATATGGCCAGCCCAGGATAACCCAGGAATATATTTGAGCGACTTGAGCAAGCGAACAAAGTTGATCAATTTCTGACTAGCATCGATTCCTTTTTTCCCTCTAGTGACTTTTTTACCAATCGAAACTGCAATTTGTTCAATTAAGGTTTCAACTAAAGTTCCGGTAGTGCTAACCATCCAAGGATTGAAATCAATGACAATCGCTTTCTGGTTTTCTCTGAGATGCTTTGTAATAAACCCAATTAATGTGCTTTTTCCTGAACCCCATTCTCCTTCGATCCCTACAACCAATCCAGGACTGTTATTTGGTAGAACAAGAGAATCGGCCAAATTTTTTGCAAAGGGCTCGCGACCGAATGCATCGTCCGTCGCTGGAAGATCGTGGAGAAACTTGGAATGGGATGTCATGGATTAAGTTTTATCATATTGATTTTGGTAAAACAATGAGTTATTACTCACATATTAAAGCTTGGATTCAAAATATCCGAAGATGACCTGCTGCGTCAATGCTACCCTGTGCGATAGATTGCGATCCCGCTGCTACTTGGTTTACCATCTTTCTCCACTATTCAATCACAAAACATAATCCCATGTTGCCTTCCATCGAACAACGCCTTTCCACCGAACTGGCGGTTAAATTCTCGCAAGTTCAGGCTACCATTCAATTACTCGACGACGGTGCGACGGTGCCATTTATCGCGCGTTACCGCAAGGAGGCGACCGGCGGGTTGGACGATGCGCAGTTGCGCTTGCTGGCGGAGCGGTTGCATAGTTTGCGCGAGCTAGAGAAGCGGCGCGCGGCGATCATCGTGGCGATTGAGAAGCTCGGTAAGATGACACCGCCATTGCTCGATGCACTGACGCACGCAACGGATAAAGCGCACCTGGAGGATTTGTACTTGCCGTACCGCAAGAAACGCCGCACAAAGGCGCAGATTGCGCTAGAGGCGGGTTTGCAACCGCTGGCGGATACGCTGCTGAACGATCCGCGACTCGATCCCCTGGTTGAAGCAGCCAAGTACCTGAAAGCGCCGTTTACCAGCGAAGAAGGCGACAATCCCGGTGTGCCCGATGCGGCTGCGGCGTTGGAAGGCGCGCAGCATATTTTGATCGAACGCTTTGCCGAACATGCGCCGCTGCTGCAAACCTTGCGCGATTATTTGCGCACGCATGGTGTGCTGACCGCGAAAGTGGCCAAGGACAAAAAAGACGGCGATACCAAATACACCGATTACCACGATTACAGCGAAGCTATCACGAAAATCCCATCGCATCGCGCGCTGGCGTTGCTGCGCGGGGAACGTGAAGGCGTGTTGAAGATCAAGCTGCTGCTCGATTCCGAATTGGAGGAAAAGGCCCGCAATTTGACGCTTAACCCTTGCGAACAACAGATCGCGCGGCAATTCAATATCCGCGATCAAAACCGTGCGGCGGACAGTTGGCTGATCGACACGGCGCGTACCGCTTGGCGTACAAAAATTTTTGCGCACCTGGAAACCGAATTGATGGGCAACTTGCAGGAGCATGCAGAAACCGAAGCGATCCGTGTATTTGCACAGAATCTCAAAGCGCTGCTGCTGGCGCCGCCCGCCGGGGCGCGCGTCACCATCGGGCTCGATCCCGGGTTGCGCACCGGTGTGAAAGTGGCGATGGTCGACGCCACTGGCAAAGTGCTCGCGACCGCGACGATTTATCCACATGCGCCGAAAAATGATTGGGATGGCGCGATTCAAACCTTAAAACAGCTGGCCGAGCGGCACCAAGCCACGCTGATCGCCATCGGCAACGGCACCGCGTCGCGTGAAACCGATCAATTGGCCAAGGAGCTGATCAAGCGTTATCCGCAGCTCAAGCTCACGTCGATCATGGTGTCGGAAGCCGGTGCGTCGGTGTATTCGGCGTCCGAACTGGCGTCGGAGGAATTGCCGGAGCTGGATGTGTCGCTGCGCGGCGCGGTGTCGATTGCGCGGCGGTTGCAAGATCCGCTGGCCGAATTGGTCAAAATCGACCCGAAATCGATCGGCGTCGGCCAGTACCAGCATGATGTCAATCAAGGTCAGCTGGCACAATCGCTCGACACGGTGGTGGAAGACAGCGTCAACGCCGTCGGCGTTGATGTCAACACCGCTTCCCCCGCGTTGTTGCGCTACGTGGCCGGGCTGAGCAGCAAAATCGCGCACAATATCGTCGCTTACCGCGACGGCAAAGGCCGCTTCGCCAAGCGAGCCGAATTGCTGAAAGTACCGGGGTTAGGCGAGAAAACTTTCGAGCAAGCCGCCGGATTTCTGCGCATCCCGAACGGCGTCAATCCGCTCGATGCCTCGGCCGTGCACCCGGAATCGTACCCATTGGTCGAACACATTCTCAAGGACATCCAACTCAATGTCACGGCAGTGATCGGGAATTCATCCGCATTAAAATCGATCCGCGCGGAAAAATACGTCACCGCGCAATTCGGCCTGCCAACCGTGAAAGACATCCTGAACGAACTGGAAAAACCCGGCCGCGACCCGCGCTCCACGTTTAAAACCGCGACGTTCAAGGAAGGCATCGAAACAATCAAGGACTTGCATCCCGGCATGGTGCTCGAAGGCGTGGTCACCAACGTCGCCGCGTTCGGCGCGTTTGTCGATATCGGCGTGCATCAGGACGGCTTGGTGCATATCTCCGCCTTGGCGGACAAGTTTGTCAAAGACCCGCACAGCGTCGTCAAAGTGGGGCAGGTGGTCACCGTCAAAGTGGTGGAAGTCGATGAAAAGCGCAGAAGGATCGCGTTGACGATGCGGCTGGGTGACTGAAGTGCAGTTTTATCATAGCGGCAATCATATGGGCAATCGATTTTGCCGGTCAAAAAATGCGTTGATAGCGACGCGCAATTATCGTTCAGCCAATATTTAAATGATCCTGTGAATATCCTGATTTGTTGGAGTTAATGATTGTGTCATCGTGAGAAATCTAGTAAATTGACCGTCATCAATCACGTCAAAGTTTCACGATCCCGTTGATTATTATGTATAAAAAACAATTATCGTTGCTTCGTAACAGCTTCGTGTGCGGCTTGTGTGCCAGTCTTTTTTTATTGAGCGGCTGCCAGTCGTTCTCAGCCCAACAAGCAACGGCGCCACGATCGCGATCACGCCCGCCGCACCTGATCGTCACCTGTGTGAGGAGCACGACGGCAGTCAGCTGGTTCCGAGGGCTGTTCGCCGCACTCGTCGCCGCGGTGCTCACCGCCTGCGCATCGCTAGGTGGGCCAGCTTGCCCTGACGGGCACAGTTTCTGAGCGACAGCGTGACGCCTAGGTTTCCCGCTGGACTGACCGCCTGGCAAGCCTCGGGCCAGTGGCGCTCGGCTGCTGGCACGGTGGTGCAGGAGTCCTCCTACGTGCTTAGTCTCGTGCACCCACACAGCGCCGAAGCCGATGCGAGCGTGCAAGCGCTGGTAAACACGTACAAGTCCAGATTCCAGCAAGAAGCGGTGCTGCGTGTGCGCACGCAGGCCTGCATGTCGCTGTAGCTGCGGGTCCGGGCTACATGGTACGGACGATGCACCAAATCGAGTGATCGAGCGTTTCCACCAGGTACAAAACTAAGGCATTGCAGTATTCTGTCATCCTTAGACGTGTTTTGCTTGCAGCGCAAAAACACGGAATCTTTGATTTTTAGTGACAACTGAATCGGAATGCAGTCATTTTTTGATCGATTATCACCGCGTTTGACAGTTGAACCAGCTTTCAATATATTCAAAATTTATGGACAGTTCATTTTTTCTAACCCCCTATACCCTTCCTACGGCGAGGCATGAATATGTTCAAACGTTTGCTCCTGTGTATCGCATTGCTGGCTCGAACAGTCGCTGGGGCTGCCGACATCGACAGCGCTGAAACGCGCCGCGGGCCGGTAAAGCGCGTGGATTTGCTGCGCTTGGCATCCGTCGACTTACCACCCCGGTTCGAGCTGCTCGGCATGGTCAACGCCGGCCCGACCCCCAACGAGTACACGCTCGAGACCTTGCGCGATCCGCAGTGGGTGGATGATACTCTTGCGGCTACCTTCTTGCTGGAGCAAGACCAGGGCACCACCATGGGGGTTATTCGAAGGACCCCGTGCTGCTGACACTTACCTTGTATAACGCCGCACACCGTATGCCAGACGCTGCGTCACCCTCGCCATTTCGTGTGCACCGCTACCATGGTCCCTATGGTGGGGCCAAGCCGCCAGATGACTCGCCGCGCTGGACGACCGAGACTGAAGGTGCGCGCCATTGGCGCTGGCTGGAGCTGGTGGATGAAGGAGAAAAACGCTGGGCCGTGGTGCTTATCGATCCTCTGCGGCAGCTGCGACTAGACTTTTACGCATGGCAGCGCAAGTTCTCGCTGCGCGAAGCCCGCGCCTTGTTGCGGGCGACGGCAGACTCCGTGCAGCGCACGCCGGAGCTGATAGCACACTTCGAGCGCGCCGCAAGTTACGATTCGCGCGAGAAAGCCGAGGAGGAAGATCGCCTGGGCGACACCGTGCGCCATCTCAAGACGGTGGGTCTTGCACCCCTACGCGATGGGGTGGTCGTCAGTGGCACCGCCGGCGCGGCCTTGCTCCAGTCCAACATCAGAGAGGTGTGCGTGGCATATGCGCTGGGCAGCCTGGTGTTACCACCCGACACGCCGCGTAGCTTTAACCAGTGGCCCGAACTGCCGGTGGCCGCTCACATGCCGAAAGTCGAATTGCGCAGCCGCGGCGGCTGGGTGGATGGGCGGCTGAATCTGAGTATCACCATGTTGTACTGGGACGCCTCGGGTGCGCGCTGGCGGGTCGCCGAGTTGCAAAAAGATGACGCCGACCTGTATCTAGTCCCTCAGGCGCTGATGGATTCGTTGCTTGCTCGTGCCACGGACCGGCGGCTCGTCTACCTGTACCGGGTCGAGCGTCTTGTCCATGCTATTTGGAGCTATAGGCCGCGAGAGGCAGGCCCATTCTTGGTTGGCGTCGAAGCGCTGCGCGCCAACCTCAAGGCTGGCAACATCGTGCCCGGTGTGACGTACATCGACCCCTGAGTTAATTCTAGTGCTGAGGCGTTGAAGGCTACACACCCTGACGTCCCTAGTACCGTTTGCGCTGATCTTTGCCGGCTTGACCTCTCTCTTCATTTTATGAAACCGGACTCTATGGAAGTAAACATACCTTAAAGCCCGCAGGGGCTCCGCCCCTGCACCCCGCAAAGGGCAAAAGCACAAAGGACAAAGGTCAAAAATCCCTGGCGATGCGAAAACCGAGGTCGCTGTTCGAAACATCGGTGATGTCCCTGCTACGGTTAGCCGATCGCAAGAGCTGTGGAACGTTGAGCCACGAACCGCCCCGAACCACCCGGCGATCGCAATTGCCACCATCCTTGTCCAGCCACGCCGAGCCATCCCCCGGTGCATTGTTATAGTTTTCATGCCAGCAATCCTGCGTCCATTCCCATACATTGCCCAACATATCGGACAAACCGTATTGGTTGCTTTTAAAACGGCCGACCGGCGCGGTATAGTCATAATCGTCGGTACATTCTGCCATTGCCCAACCAGAACCAGCGATGGCTTTCCCTTCTTGCCCTAAACCATTGGCATACTGGCATTGCTGGCCGTCCGGATAGAACCGTGCGTTCTTGGAGCCCGCGCGGGCGGCGTATTCCCATTCGGCTTCCGTTGGCAGCCGGTAGTGTTTGCCGGTCTTCTTGGATAGCCATTGTACATACTGTTGCGCATCGTTCCATGACACGCACACCGCCGGATGATTGTCGTTTTGTTTGAAGCCGGTACTTTTCCAGTTGCGCTCCGCCAATCTTTCAATCTTTTTCTTATCCGCAGTCCATACGAAACATCCCTTGCCACTTTGCTCGGCAGTCGTGCGGTAACCTGCATCCTCGACAAATTGCCGGAACTGTCCGACAGTAATTTCATGCTGGCTAAGCGCAAATGGACGTGAAATCGTCACTTCGTGTTGCGGCCCTTCATCAGATGTTCTTCCCTCTTCTGTTTCCGGCGAGCCCATCAGAAATTTTCCGGCCGGGATACGCACCATGTCAGGTTCGATGATTGCGGCTTTGGGTAATTCGGTAACTGGTTGGATTATGGGTTCTGGGGTTGTTGCTTGCGGTTGTTCGGTCGTTGGTTTGTTGATCGAAGCAGGTTTTGTTTCAACAATCACCGCTGCGGCGATTGGCTCGACTGCCGGATTTTCCGGTTCCCATTGCACCGGCAATGTTTTCGGTGGCATTAACCCAAAATAAATTCCCACTAAACCGATTCCGAGCACTCCCGCAATCGCCGCGAATCGTGGAAAGCCTGGTTTCTCTGGTTCTTCCGGCTTTCTAGGTGGTTCAGATTTTGGCAGAACCGGCGCGCCGACAATTTTTTCCAATGCCTTGATCAGCTTGTCGGTATCCGTATGAAAACGTTGATCGGTGATTTCAATCGCCTGACGCCGCGTCAAGGACACCAAGCTTTCGGGCAATTGCGTCGATTTGGGCATCGCCGCGCCGCCGACCAGTACCGGAATAACACGAATGTTCCGTTCCAGTACTGCGGCGATTTCCAGCCGTACCCAATCATCCGGATGATCCAAACGCCTTTGTCCATCAGCATCGGCGATATCCAGCCAGTGTTCGCCGATCAGCACCACCGCCGCTTGCACCGCTGTCAGTTTTTCCTGAATGACTTGGTCGAAAACCTCGCCCGGTTCGATCTGATCGATGTCCATAAACACGTGATCAGGGCCGAAATGATCCGCCAGCCGATCGTACAACCGATCTGCATAGGGTGCGCTATCTTTACGGCGGTAGTTAATAAAAATTTTAACCATGAAACGCGGTAATCGAAAGGTGTTTTTTCCAGGCAGTGATCATACCGGCAATCAAACTTGTCAGTCAAAGATTACGTTAATAACAATGCCAAATCCCCCTGCAAACTTATCGTCTTCATCGCTATTTACGCACTTCCAATCGCTCTGCCAATATTTTAAATGATCCTGTGAATATCCTGATTTGTTGGAGTTAATGATTGTGTCATCGTAAGAAATCTAGTAATTGACCATCATTAATCAAGTAAAATCTTTAATGATCCCATTGATTATTATGTGTAAAAACAATTATCGCTACTTCGTAACGGCCTTATGTTAACGGTCTTATGCGCGATTTTTGTGTCAGTCTTTTTCTGTTGAGCGGCCGCCAGTCGTTTCCAGTTCAACAAGCAGCGGCGCCAGGATCGCGAACACGCCCGCGCGGAATGGAAAACTCGTGCTCGTTTCTTTCACTCCTCTTCATTGCTGAGTTGATCTTTACTCCTAGGCTTCTTTTGCCTGAGGCGCCAAAACGCGGGAAAGGCTTTGAACTGAATCGAAATACAGTCATTTCTTGATCAATGATCACCGCGTTTGACAATTGAGCCGGCTTTCAATACATTCAAAACTTATGGGAAAGGTGGTTTATTTCGGGGTAGTGGTCTGGGGGCTATTGGTTTCGATTGCTTGGGACGGGCCGGTTGGATCGTCGGACGTATCTCGAACGGCGCCAGTCATCGTCACGCCAGCACCAGGCAGTTCCGACCGTCGGGGGATTCTCGATGCGGTTCGGCGCATGGTGCCGACGTCGCAGGAGTTCGAGAGTAAGTTCAAGGTGGATCACCTCAAAGTCGCCGGGGGATGGGCCTATCTCCGCTGCAACGAAATCATACAGGTGGAGCGCGAGTGGCAGGAAACGGATCTCACTGTGGTTGCCTTGCTGCAGCGCGAGGGGGCAGGATCGTGGGTCGTACGAGACTATTGGGCCTTGCCGACCGAATCTGAACGCCCGTACCGGCGTTTTCAAGACGCCGTTCAGGATTTGCGACGGCAGCATCAATTGCCGGATGCGCTTTTTCCTTCCGATCCGTAGCCGTCGCTCTAGCGATGGCCTGGAGGAGGTGTCGTACGTGTTTGCGTGCGCAGAGATTAATAGCAGTTATAGCAGCGATGTAGATCACGGAGGAGCGATGGGAGAACAGGGAAGAGAGGGAATCGGCAGCGACATTCCCGTTTGTTTTCATCTTCGTCCGATTTTCACCCGGCTAGTGCCGCGCCATAGCCGCATCACCGGGTCGAGCGTCGGAGCATGGAACCAGGTGGATCTTGAGATTGTGCTCGACCGAGGGCCTCATCCTGATTCGCTCGCCGCCGCCATACCACTTGTACCTCCGATTGAATTCTGGGCAAATTACGATACCCATTATCCGATTGAGTTCGGACTCCGTTGCGTGCAGTGCAAGCAGAGTCTTTCGTGGCCACAGGCCGATCTGTTCGATCTCGATTCGCTCGAACGGTAGAGGGCCTGTCACTCATGGGAACATTGACAATGTGGGTCACGATCTTTGTATTGGCGCTGGCGACCACGGTAGCTCTAGCGCTTCTCGGACCCTTGGCCGACTCCTGGTTACAAGCGGCGACGGAGGAGGTGCGACGCCGGATTCAATGGACCATCCTGGCCGTGTTCTGGACATTATTCTTGACTATGGTGATCGCGGTAGTGCCGATTGTCATCAAGATCTTTGTCTGGGTGCAGGTACGCATCGGCAACGGCAATCACTGGCTGGTCCAGTGGTTGCAGCAGCACGAGGCCGGCGTGATGTGGACGGTATGGGGGGTGATTGTGGTGGCGTTGATCATGGCGAGGCCTACCATTTTGGCGGAGATCCGTTCGACAATTCCGTAGATAGAGAGCTTGTACGCATCGGTCGCTCATAAAACTGGCTGGCTATCGGTGTTCTTCGGCGAGAGATCAATGGAACTCAGATCATTTTGCCCGACAAAGCACTCCAGCACGATACTCGGTACCAAAAGGACAAGAGGCGCAAGCAATGCAGAAGGTGCGCGGCGATTGAATCTATTATAGGCTACCTAAAATCGGATTACCGTATGGCGCGAAATTACTTGAAAGGCTTGCTCGGTGACCACATCAATCTACTGATAACCGCTGCCGCATGGAATCTGAAACAATGGCTAGTAGCCATTGTTTGGTTCTTCTTTTCGTGGCGAAAAGTGCGAGTTTCGCAAATTCCTTGAGGGAAAAATATCAAATCGCTTGATCTTGTTTTTATTAACCCCTTACCTTCGGGTGCTGACGTTTCAAAAATAGCGATTGATGCAGTTTTTTAGGAACGACTATTTAGAAATAGTTTTGATAACGGTTTCATAATATTCTCGTGGTAATGCGCCACTGATAGCGATGCGTTCATGATTTTTATCGATGAAGTATGTACGAGGAACTTCACCAAACCATTTTGCATCGATTTCTCGGCGTAATTTAGTGCTATTCCCTTCTGCAAAAATCCAATTGTCGATTTGGTCAAGATTGTTCGCGGTCAAGATCGATTTAACTTGATCAGAATTCGCAACATTATCGGTGGCAATCATAATCAGATTGATATCTGGCATTTTCTTGCGCAATTCACTTAATAAAGGCATTTTTTTAATGCAAGAAGCGCATTCCGTCGACCAAACCGTCAAAATAAACGGTTTGTCAGCGTATTGATGCAATAATTCTTTATAGCTACCTGATGTGAAGTGTTTTAACTCTTTGCTTTCTGCACGTGTTTCGTCAAAAATGGCAAAAACTGCTATGAATATAAGTATTGATAATACATTTTTCATTTTATCTCCCATCGATTCTTCTGAATAAGCATGATTATCCGCAAGATTTATTGTTTGTGAATGTGACAAAATGTCGCAGCGTCTGCATTGATCAAGGGGAAATAATTTATTGAATCGCGTTATTCAGATTATTCAACATGATTGGTTTCATGTTTATAACGAGATAACAGGAAAATTCTCCTTAAATACTTTGCCCATTGCTGAAGAGAAAGAATCGGTGAAAGAATAATCAAACCGATTCCGACAGGAATCACAATGCCTAAAAAAATACCTAGCGCTGAAAAAGCATGCTGCCAAGCAGATACTGCGTCTGGATCGACTCCGATATTCATGGGAATTTTCAATATGTTTTCGTTTGTAAGCGTATCTTCTTCGCCGATCATCAGGTAAAGCGCGTAACGACCTTCACTATTTAAATCAATGCGAGTCTCAACCATGCCTTGTGGGTAAAGTTTTGCTGGGATCTCAAAAATGGTGCTGATATCCCTGAAATTCTCGGCTTTTTTATCATCCTCACCTATCAATTCCTGTTTCACCAAGCGAACAGCAATAGGCATCTCTCGAGCGTCTTCATCGGCTAAATCAGCGGTAAAATATAGTGAGCCGGAACGAGGAATTTCTTTGCAATAAGAACGTAACAGTTTGTTTCTGTCTTTCCCTTTGATGTCCTCTAAATTCCCTTCTGGTTTGATATAAGCACTAAAATACACCGCGTAAAAATCATTAGTCACCAAACAGCCAACGGTTTCGGTGTAATCAAACTGTACTGGGGCGGTGATATCTTTTTTGCTGCAAGAAAAAACTAAGAATGTAGAGAAGAATATCAATGTAACGAGCTGGTTTTTCGAAAATGATTTCATGATGCCATACCCCTGTGAAAGATTTATTGGTATTACGCGATTGTTAAGGTTTTTGAATCGTGAAACTAAATTTTCCTGATACTACGTGCGTATCTGCAGAGATGACTCGATAGCGTACTGTGTAGGTATCTGGAGGCAGTTCAGGAAGGGTAGTAAAAATATGAGATTGATCAAGCATCTCTTGTTTAATGTCTTTATTGTCAACACGTTTTCCAGTACTGTCGGTCACTGCGAGCGATTTATGTTTGCTCATGACTCTTTCGTTGAACCAGATATCAACTTGCTTCGGAGATTGGCTGATGGAACTATCCTTTTCCGGCGAGGATTTCACCACAACAGCATGCGCTAAAATCGATGTTGGCCAAATTAGAAAAGTCAGTACGATTAAGTGACTTACTGCAGTAATTAAAAAATTGCTAACTCTGAGAATCATAGATTTTCTCCCTAAATGGAATGCATATAGAGCAATGCTCGCATTCCATTATTTGTTGAAATTCATAAAACAATAAAACAAAAAAATCAGAATTCATGTCGGGTTTATTTGAAGGCATACCAAGCCAGAACGCTCTTACCTGATGAATTGTTTTCAGTCCAAATGGCTAAAAACCCATGTTGTGTTGCGATTATTTTGGGCTGCGTTGGTGAATTGCTCGCTTCGGACAAACGTTTGGGTGCCGACCATGTAATTCCTTCATCGGTTGATTGAGAAAGTAAAATGGACATGCCGTCATCTTCAATTTCGTTCCAAATTGTGCTGACATGATGGGTATCCTTACTGGTATAAGCCGCCACATCACCATTGGTTGCCATGTCACCCAATTTCCGCGGCGGAGACCAACTTTGGCCACCATTCTTTGATGTCAAATAATACAAACCAGATTTTTCTTCTGCGCCTGTCCAAACTACACTGTGCAATTGAAAATTTTTATCCGTACCGACGGATGTCAGTCCACCGCCAATGTGCGGACAACCTTCAAATTTCCATTGAAAATCACCCACGGTACTTACTTTTTTCCAGGTCAATCCGGCATCTATCGATTGCATCAAAGACATGTCGTGCGGCGTCATGTCACGATAAAGTGCATTCACGTGATTATTTGGTGATAATGTAAGCGTATTCCAGCAACACGAACATGTTGAATCATCCAATGTGATTGGTTCGCTCCAATGTTTACCGTGATCGATGGATCGAGCATAGCGTAAGCTTTGATAACCATTTTCTTGCGGATCTTCAAGCCAGACTGCGTGAAATTTACCCTGTTCGTCTGCAATTAAATCGATATGCGCTTGCGCTCTGTCGTTTGCTAGTGCGGGATTGGTGCCTTGATTCCAAGTGATGCCACGATCTGTGGAATAGGCACTCACCATCGGACCCATCGAAGGAAATTCACCTCTTGTTTGCCACATTGCTACCAAATAGTCTCCGTTTGCAGCCAATTGAATATCATTACCGCGTTTAGCCATTGCTTCGGGCAAATGACTAATCAGCGAGTTTTTGTTGTGCCAATGATGTCCGCCATCTCGGCTATACGCATAATCAATAACGTTCTTTTTATCGTTGGCATTGGCTTTACCGCTAACCAATAAGTGAATATTTTGTTCTTCTACGTGAATATCAAAAGACGCGATTTCGTATAAATTAAACGTCGATGTTGAATAAATCGTTTTTAACGCGGCATTCATTGGGTTATCCCCAGAGCTTTGCTGAGTGGATAGATTTAATGAGGCCTGTGAAGAGCAACCTGAAATCAAAACACACATCAACAAAGTTTTCGTTAGAGAATTCATTACATCCCTTCTTTTGGAGATGCCGTTATTAAAAATCATTGAAAACATGTGAAGACTATTTCAACATTCTCATCTATTAGTTATTTGCGATCTTTTTTGATACGCGTAACGCTTTACCTAATAAGGGTTCAAAGCTTAGGAATTTAAAAACTGTTTAATACGGTATTAACAAAATGCTGTGATTCATACATGCTGTTATGCAAAACGACGCAGCAAAAAATTCATCGTCTATTATTCACAAAAAAAATTTTTTGAGAATGTGACAAATTGTCGCATTCGGTTTGAAGGGGCTTGATGGAAAGGAAATCAGCGGGCGTTAAATCGCTGTAGATTTGCTCTGTCTAACGGTTACATAATTTTAGTTCGTGGATGACAAAGTCCGTCCATTAATATTTTGTGGCGATCGCGCGTTATCACTGTAGAAACTTTTCAGTTGCTCGAGTTGTGCAGCCGATATCGTGATCACTTGAGATAAAAGATACCATTGCACGCCTTCACTGCAGGGTGGGGTAGTCAGAGAACCAGCCAATGAATAAAAGTCCAAATCATTGGGATCCAATGAAGCGGGAAGCAATGACGCAGGATTAATGGTGATATTAGCACCCGTTTTTTGGCTAGCGTGCTCGTGTGGCATATTGTCCAACACAGTTTGGAAGGTAGGATTTTCCGCGCCAATATCGATCGCAGCACCTACTACGATAATCCTTCCATCATTGCCGACATGCACATAATGCAATTCCGCAGCAAAAGGCTTGCCGTTGATGACATGTTCGCTGGGTTCGTGAAAATGAAATTGAATTAACGGATAAGATTCTTCGCCAATTTTTATTTCACCTTTGTAATCATTGGAAGTATTGACCTGTATGCCATGCCCACTATTGAAGAAAACAGGCGCTGGATCGATAGGATACGAGGCCTGCAATTTGTTTAGCTTCTTGGTGTTGTCGAATTTCGCAGTGGCTAAATCAATAGGAGATTGGTGTTGACCTACGCCACAGGTTGCAAAAGGATACTTCATCGGTAAATCTTTACTCGTGTCTTCAATTTCCCACCAAGTGGCTTGTTCCTCATGATTCCAATGAGGCGCTGCGAAAGCAAGATTTGCACAGCTAACAGCGATAGTGATTGCAACTACTTGAAAAATTTTTTTCTTCATAAATGATCCTCAGTCTTAAATACTAAAAGTAGTAGAAGTGGTTTCCGAATTAACAAGTATGCTTTCTACAATAATCAACCATCGATGGTTTCTCTTTTGCATTCTTATCTTGCTCGGATTCAACGGCGTTAGCAGTAGGAGATGCATTAGGCTGAGATGATTGTGAATTACCTTGGGCTGAAGATTGGATTTTTTTCTGAGCATCGATCAAAGGCTTTGACTCATTTTGACCTGAATCGGCGTAACATGAAAGGACGCTTAAACTAAGAGCAAACGTTAAAATCGTTTTGATTAACATGATGTTTTCCTTGTACCTTAAAAGAAAATAAAAAACCTTGCGCACATTTTATCAATGTGGATTACAAAGTAATGTGATAAATATTAATTAAATATTGATAAGAATCAATAAGATAATTTTTTGTGTGGTTTCGGTTCGTGTGAATCTAGTGATACTCCAAGAATAAAATCGTAGCAACAAGAGCTTCTTGGGTTATTTGAATTGTAAAAGATATTTTATTATTTTTCCATTTCAGCTTCCAAAGCGAACCAGCTTTCTTCTAATTCGGCGACTTTTTGTTCCAGCATAGTGCGAATTTCACTTAATTTTTCTATTTCAGTACGTGAATCATTCAAATAGATAGCGGGGTCCGATAATCGCAGATTCACTTGAGCTAGCTCTTTTTGTGCGTTTTCTAAAGTGGTTTCTAATTTGGCCTGTTTTTGTAACAAGGCTTTTTTGTTAGATTTGTTAAAGGGTCGAGTTTGTGTCGTTTCATTTTTATCAGGTGAAGATTGCTCATTTTGTTTATTTCGATAAGCATCTACCCAGTTTTTGTAATCGTCTAAGCTACCATCAAATAATTGCACTTTTCCGTCAGCGATTAACCACAGCTCGTCGGCAACCGCGCGGATAAGGCTTCGGTCGTGCGATACCAACAATACTGCGCCAGTGTATTGTTCCAATGCCAGTGTCAACGCATCGCGCATATCCAAATCAAGATGATTAGTCGGTTCATCCAATAGCAATAAATGAGGTTTTTGCCAGGCTATTAAAGCAAGCGCTAAACGGCTTTTTTCTCCGCCTGAGAAAGTAGCAACGGGGCGATTTTCCTGTTCGCCGCCTAAGCCGAATCTTCCTAGAAAAGTTCTCAGAGTGAGTTCAGTGTGTGTCGGTGCCAGTTTTTGTAAATGCTGTAACGGCGTGGCTTGATTATTCAGATGTTCAAGTTGGTGTTGAGCAAAATAACCGATATTAATGTTCGCAGCGCTTTCGATGATGCCTTGAGACGGTTGAATTTCACCGACCAGGAGTTTGATAAAAGTTGATTTTCCCGATCCATTTGGTCCTAACAGCGCAATGCGGCTTCCTGCTTGTAGAATCAGTTGAACCCGCTCAAATAACATACGGTCATCATAGCCGAAGCTAACATCTTTAATTTTCATCAACGTATCAGGACTTCGCTCGGGCGCTTCGATACGCAGTTCAAAATGACCATCTTCAATATGCAATGGAGCCAATCTTGTCAATCGTTCCAACGCTTTGATCCGGCTCTGTGCTTGCTTTGCTTTAGTGGCTTTAGCACGGAATCGCCGCACAAAATCTTCCATGTGCGCGATCTGCTTTTGCTGTTGTTCGTATGCTTGTGATTGTTGTGTCAAACGTTCCGCGCGTGCTTGCTCGAAATCATCGTAATTACCGGGATAGGTATCGATTTTTCGATTGTTGATATGCGCAATGCGATTCACGCATGCGTTCAAAAATTCTCGATCATGCGATACTACGATGATGCTGCCTGGGTAACTCGATAGATAATTTTCTAACCAAATAATCGCTTCCAAGTCGAGGTGATTGGTCGGCTCATCTAACAACATCAAATCTGCACGATGCATTAAAGCACGGGCGAGATTCAAGCGCATCCGCCATCCACCCGAAAATTGATGAACAAGTCTTTGCAGTACATCATTAGCAAACCCCAACCCATTCAATAACTGTGCTGCTCGGGCTGGTGCGGTATAACCATCGATCGCTTCAAAACGGTGCTGTGCTTCGAACCAGCTATGATCATGTTGCGATTGTTGTAACGTCTTTTCTAACCGGCGTAACTCTATATCACCATCCAGCACAAATTCGAGCGCAGGTAAGTCGGAATTAATGATCTCTTGCTCGACGAAAGCAATAGTTTTCCCGGCTTGCAGCATAATTTCACCGCTATCCGGTTGCTTCACGCCACGGATCAATTGAAAAAGGGTGGATTTACCACAACCGTTTTTGCCAACTAAACCTACGCGCTGGTTCGCGAAAACCTGTAAATCGCAGTTTTCCAGCAATGAATTGCCGTTTTGTAGATACGATAAAGACTGAATTGTGAGCATGAATAAGAGTTGAGTGAGATGGAGCAGCTTGGACAGACTGAAATAATTATCTCATTTTTTTCGATTAAACGTTCATACGGTATTTTTCAAAAGCTTCGTCTTAGACATTGAAAATAAAATGCTCTTGCTACGATTTAAGGATATTTCACTATCTTTTGGTTTTGTGTTTAATAAACAATCTCAACGTTTTCTATTTTGAAACGCTCGTGCAATGCTTGCAGCAAATCATCATGCAAAGTAACTTGCCAGGTTTTTCCTAATTCAATATTGCTGCTGGCAGATTCATTCTGATAAACCAAAGTGACAGGGCAGGCCGAATGAGCAGAGGAGGATTTGGTATTGAATGTTTTATTTGAATATACTGTGAGTAAAGATTTAATGCCGTCAATGGGTTGGATGGATGTGGCAGTGCAGCGGATTTTCAGATGTTTGGCGAAGCGTGTGCGGATTTGAGAAAGGTCATACAATTGCTCGGCGGTAATACGCAGGTCATCACTTTCTTCGCCGCTGTAATTGCGATTGCTGATTTTTACTTCTGCGATCAACAGTTGATCTTCTTTTAACCAAGACCGGTGTGTATCAAACAATTCATTGAAAACAACTATTTCAATTCGTGCTTTGCCATCATCTAAATTGATGACAGCCATGCGGCCTCGTCGCGTCATTTGGATACGGATCGAGTGAATAATGCCCGCTATCATTTGAGGTTCACGCTGCGGGGTCAAATGATTTAAGCGTGTACGAATAAAACGTTTCAATTCTGCCGTATAAGTATCATACGGATGACCACTAAAATAATAACCTAGGCCGATTTTTTCTTGAATAAGTTTTTCCCGCTCTGACCATGTATGCGACTGAGTGATTTGTGTTTTTATCAACGGTTGATCGTGAACTTCGCCAAATAAATTGGTTTGGTTGGAGGATTGGTTTTTTTGTTCAGCCGCTTCGATTGCTAAACCGGTGGATGCCAGCAAGCCGCCACGATTGGAATCGATGGAATCGAATGCGCCGACGCGAATCAATGATTCGATCGTGCGTCGATTGACGATTCGACGATCGACACGATTACAAAAATCAAATAAATCAACAAATAACCCGCTACTTTTACGTTCGTTGACAATCATATTGATCGCTGATTCGCCCGTGCCCTTGATTGCCCCCAAACCAAAGCGGATAGTTTTTTCATCCACGGGAACAAATCGATATGTTGACTGATTAATATCGGGCGGCAGAATCGTCAATCCATTGGCCAGGCTGTCTTCCACAAAAATATACACTTTATCGGTGTCGTCCATGTCAGCGGATAAACAAGCCGCCATGAATTCCGCTGGATAGTGCGCTTTGAGATAAGCAGTCTGAAAAGCAATTAACGCATACGCGGCGGCATGTGATTTGTTGAAACCATAGCCAGCGAATTTTTCCATTAAGCCGAACAGCTCGGCAGCTTTATTTTTATCCACGTTATTGTTCACAGCACCTGCTACAAAAATGTCTCGTTGCTGTGCCATTTCTTCGACTTTTTTCTTGCCCATAGCGCGGCGTAACAAATCTGCACTGCCTAAGCTGTATCCGCCGATTACCTGCGCAATCTGCATCACTTGCTCTTGATAAATCATAATGCCATACGTCGGTCCAAGAATCGGCTCTAGGCGTGGATCAAGATACTCGATTCGTTTTTTCCCATGTTTGCGTTCGATGAATTCAGGAATCAAATCCATTGGTCCGGGGCGATACAACGCTACTAACGCGATAATATCTTCGAAACAATCGGGTTTGGCGCGCTGCAACATGTCTTTCATGCCCTGCGATTCAAACTGAAATATGCCGACAGCATTGCCTTTACGCATCAAGGCGTAGGTTTTATCGTCTTCCAGAGGTAAAGTTTGTAACGAAAAAAGACCGGCATTGGTATCTTTCGCTTTGGATTGTTTTTGTGATTCGCGAATATAACTGACGGCACGATCCAGCGTGGTTAACGTTTTCAAACCTAAAAAATCGAATTTAACCAGACCGATTTTTTCTACGTCGTCTTTATCGAGCTGACTGACAACAGATGCCGCGGATTCCGTGCAATAAATTGGACAAAAATCGGTAATATCGCTCGACGCGATCAATACGCCTCCAGCGTGCATACCTACATTGCGCGTTACACCTTCAAGACTTTCTGCAAGTTCGAGCAATGTACGTACATCTTCTTCTTCATCGGCACGCTGATTAAGCTGCGGTTCCATTTGCCGTGCTTTTTCTAAAGTCATGCCCAATTCAAAAGGTACCAGCTTGGCTAATTGATCGACAAAGTTATACGGTAAATCCAACACACGACCGATATCACGAATGACTGCTTTGGCGGCCATCGTACCAAACGTTGCAATTTGCGAAACTTTACCAATGCCATAGCGTTGTTTTACATACTCAATTACCAATTCGCGTCGGTCTTGACAGAAATCGATATCGAAATCCGGCATGGATACCCGTTCCGGATTTAAAAAACGCTCAAATAATAAATCGTATCGCAATGGATCGAGGTCGGTAATGCCGAGTGAATAAGCGACTAATGAACCTGCGCCAGATCCTCGTCCCGGACCAACAGGCACATTGTTTTGTTTAGCCCAATTAATAAAATCTGCGACGATCAAAAAATAACCCGAAAAACCCATTTGAATAATGGTATTGACTTCGAATTCCAGTCGCTTTTGGTACTGTTGGAATTTACTTTGACGTAATTCGCTTTGTGGAAATAATTGAATCAATCGTTGTTGTAATCCAGCACTCGCTTGATCACGCAGGTATTGCTCTAAACTGATGTTTTCAGGTGTTGGAAACAGTGGCAGACGGTTAATTCCTAATTCCAGCGTTAAGTTGCAGCGTTTGGCAATTTCGATGGTATTAATTAACGCGCTGGGAATGTCGGCAAATAACTCCGCCATTTCAGCCTGTGTTCTAAAATATTGCTGTCCGGTAAAATTTTTGGGACGGCGCTTGTCTTCCAAAACATAGCCTTCGGCGATGCAAACACGTGCTTCGTGTGCGCGAAAATCTTCCGGATTCAGAAACTGCACGCCTTGTGTAGCAACGACTGGCAAATCAATTTGCTGGGCTAATAATAAGGTGTTTTGTACTAAAGCAGCTTCCTGTTCATGCCCGTCGCGTTGAATTTCCAAATAAAAACGATCGGGGAAAAGAGTAGACCATTGTTGTGCAAGTAATTTTGCTTGGGCAATGTTTTGATGCATTAAAGCGATGCCGATATCACCTAAACGAGCACCGGAAAGTGCGATTAAACCTTGCGTGCCCCATTCATCCGGAGATAGCCAAGAAAATTTGATTTCTGCGCGACCATGAAATTGATTTTCGCGGTAAGCGCGTGATAATAGCCGCGATAATAATAGGTAGCCTTCGCGCGATTGACATAGCAATAGCAGTCGGAAGGGTTTGTTTCGATCGATCTCGTTGGTAATCCATACATCACAGCCGAGGATCGGCTTGATGCCATTTTTATTGGCCGTTTGATAAAACTTTATCAAAGCGAACACATTTGCCAAATCCGTCAGTGCCAATGCAGGCATTTGATCGGCTTTTGCTTTGGCAATGACATCAGGGATGCGGATAGTGCCATCCAAAATTGAGTACTCGCTGTGCATGCGCAAATGGATAAAAGCAGGGCTGGTTGGCATGATGTACAATTCAGGTTAGCGAAATAAACAATGAATACAATCGAGCACTATTTTACCCTATGTTGAAACTACCTGAATTGTTACTTCCCGCAGGATCTTTGGAAAAAATGCGTATCGCTTATGCGTTTGGCGCTGACGCTGTATACGCCGGACAACCGCGTTATTCGTTACGCGCCCGCAACAACGAATTTGCTCTGGAACAATTACAAACCGGCATTACCGAAGCGCATGCTCTCGGCAAAAAGTTTTTTGTGGCTAGCAATATTATGCCGCATAACGCCAAAATCAAAACGTATTTAGCAGATATGGCTCCGGTCATGGATCTCAAACCCGATGCGTTGATCATGGCTGATCCTGGATTGATCATGATGGTACGTGAAAAATGGCCGGATATGCCGATTCACTTGTCGGTACAAGCCAATACCGTCAATTATATGGGCGTTAAATTCTGGCAAAAAATCGGCTTGACGCGTGTTATTTTGTCACGGGAATTGTCTTTGGATGAGGTAGCGCAAATTCGCGATTATTGCTCAGACATGGAATTGGAAGTTTTTGTCCATGGTGCGTTATGTATTGCGTATTCTGGACGCTGTTTACTTTCGGGTTATTTTAATCATCGTGATCCAAACCAAGGTACTTGTACCAATTCATGCCGCTGGGATTACAAAGTAAAATCAGCTGAGGAAAATGCAAGTGGGGATATCCAGGAAATTGAAAAAATTGACTTCAATTTCGGTCAAGCGATGCAGCAATCCAATCAGCATGCAATGTCTGGAAAAAGTGGCGATTCGATTATTCGACATCCTTTGGCTGACAAAGTGTATTTGATTGAAGAAAGCGAACGGCCCGGACAGTTAATGCCGATTATGGAAGACGAGCACGGTACTTATATTATGAATTCCAAAGATCTAAGGGCGGTGGAACATGTGGAGCGCTTGGTCAAAATCGGAGTTGATTCGCTGAAGATTGAAGGGCGAACAAAATCCTTGTATTACGTTGCGCGCACGGCGCAAGTGTATCGTAAAGCAATTGATGACGCGGTTGCAGAGAAGCCATTTGATCTATCTTTATTGGGAGAACTCGAAGGATTAGCCAACCGTGGTTATACCAGCGGGTTTTATCAACGTCATAACACACAAGAAACGCAAAATTATTTACAAGGTCATTCTGAATCAAATCGCAGTCAATACGTGGGAGATGTCACTGGATTTGATAGCGATAATGGTATGGCAGAAATATTAGTCAAAAACCGCTTTCAGGTTGGTGATCGCTTAGAAATTATTCATCCGAAAGGTAATGAAGTTATCGAATTGGCGCAAATATTGAATTCGAAGGGGCAATCCGTACAAGTTGCACCGGGAAGCGGCCATCGAGTCAAAATTCCATTGGGTAAGAATGTTGAGCATGCTTTTATTGCGAGATTTTTCTGACAATTACATTTCTTATTCAATATGACTTTTGTCGATTGATAGTTGCATCCCTGGGTGCCTCGAGTTTGTTGCCAGCGACTGCATTTAAACAGTACTCCCTGAATTTTTTAATGAATGACTCAATGGGATAGAGAGAATTATGTCGCCCAATATGTTAGAACTGCGCAATATTAGTAAGGGCTACGCGCCAGGAAAGAGGTTGTTAGATCATTTAACGTATACTCTGAAAGCTGGTGAGTATGTGGCTGTCATGGGCGAATCAGGCATCGGTAAGTCGACATTGTTGAATCTGATAGCAGGGTTAGATACGCCTGATAGTGGCGAAGTGCTGATAAATGGAACGGCGATTTCATCGATGAGCGACGATGCGGCAACACAATTGCGTCGAGAACTATTTGGTTTTATTTTTCAAGCTTTTCATATTTTGCCGCATTTGACTTTGCATCAGAACGTCGCTTTACCTTTGTTGTTGAATGGGCAGTCATTGCAACGCGTGGAAGAAATGCTCGATCAGGTTGGATTGCAGGGAAGAGGGCGCGATTTTCCACATCAACTATCAGGAGGTGAATTACAGCGTGTGGCGATTGCGCGTGCCTTAATTCACCGTCCTAAGCTGATTTTAGCCGATGAACCTACAGGAAACCTTGATCCTGATACCGCACAGGAAATCTTGGAATTAATTCGCACTGAAATCAAATCCAACGGCGCCAGCGCTATCATTGTTACACATTCACATATGGCTGCGGCAACGGCCGACCGTGTTTTGAATTTGCGTAAAGATGGCTTGCACCCAATGAGCTCATGATGGCCGGATCAGCGCTATGAATTCCATGAAGCTGTTTCGCTGGTTATTGATAGGCGAGTGGCACAAGCATATCGGTCAGGCATTGGTAACATTGCTGGCAATCGCAATCGGTGTTGCGATGGGATTTTCAATACATCTGCTCAATAGCGCCGCGTTCAATGAGTTTTCCGCCGCTAGCAAAAGTTTGTCAGGACAATCCGATTTATTAGTACGCGCAAAAACCACCTTGATGGATGAAGCGATTTATCCGCAACTAGCAGCCTTTGAAGGAGTAGCGGTTGCGAATCCAGTATTGGAACTCGATGTTGCGATACCGGGGAAGCAACACAATCGTAACGATTATAAATTGAAAGTAATCGGTATCGATATGTTTCGTGCCGCGCAAATCGCACCTGATTTATTGGGTCTGCCAGAGGAAGGCAAAACGATGGATCGGTTGGCTGATGATACGATTTTTTTATCCCCTGCGGCGATGACGTGGCTTGCTGTTAAGGAAGGGGATCGTTTGCCGCTTCAAGCTGGATTGCAGCAGTTAACACTGCGCGTAGCCGGAGGTTTAGTTCGTGCTAGAAGTGGGCAACGGATTGCCGTGATGGATATTGGCACAGCACAATGGCGCCTGCAGCATTTGGGTAAGTTGTCACGGGTCGAGTTGAAATTAAAAGATGGTCTTAACCACGAGGTATTTAAATCCAAGTTAAGCAAATTTCTTGGAGATTCCTATACCATCGTTGAGTTGGAAAATCAGGAAACGCGGGTGGCTAATATGTCGCGTGCTTATCGTGTTAATCTCAATATGCTTGCGTTGGTAGCATTGTTTACCGGGAGTTTTTTAGTATTTTCCACGCAAGCGCTGTCAGTGAGTCGTCGCCGTTCGCAATTTGCTTTATTGCGCGTATTAGGTTTTACCCGTAATCAGTTGTTGTGGCAAGTGGTGATTGAAGGCATCGTGCTGGGGGTGCTGGGGTCATTGCTAGGTGTGTTGCTGGGTTATGTGATTGCCACCACAGTAATCGAATTCTTTGGCGGAAACTTAGGAAGTAGTTTTTTCCCGGGAATTAAGCCTGAGATTTATTATGATTCAGTCGCCGCATGGGTATTTTTTGCGGTGGGATTGACTGTGACTTTGTTAGGGAGTCTTGTGCCAGCATTGGAGGCTGCGCGCGCCAAACCGGCATTGGCATTGAAATCGGGTAACCAAAATGCGATTATGAAAAAATTAGCAATTCCTTGGTTCGCGGTGGCGTGTTTATTTCTTGCCGGAATATTGACCCAATTGCCAGCTTTGAATGGTTTGCCAGTTTTTGGTTATTTGGCGATCGCTTTGTTGTTGATCGGTGGTATTGCTTTGATGCCTTATTGGACCACTTGGTTTTTTGCGTTTATATCGAATGTTACACAGCGTCCTGGCATAAACGTTGTTGAGTTTTTATCGCTTGCACGGTTAACGAATGCACCTAACCAGGCTTCGATTGCATTGGGAGGAATTCTCGCGAGTTTCAGCTTGATGGTAGCGATGGCTATTATGGTCACCAGTTTTCGTGTTTCAGTTGATCAATGGTTGGAGCGAGTGTTACCGGCCGATTTGTATGTTCGCACTGCTGCGGTGGGTGATCAGGGAGGTTTTGATTTAACCACGCAGCAAGCTATCGCTGCTTTACCTGTATTTTCGCAAGCTGATTTTTTTCGTGCGCAACAGGTATTATTTGATAGTAATCGTCCTGAAGTAATGTTATTTGCTCGTCCGATCGATCGAAGCGATCCACGAAATACTTTACCGATCAATAGCGACGGGCATGAAGTTATTTCATTGGATTCGTTAGCAGAAAATACGATGCCGATTTGGGTGTCGGAGGCGATGGTCGATTTGTATGATTACCAGGTTGGTAAACACGTTGTTTTGCCGATTGGCGATGAATCTCATGATTTTAAAGTGGTAGGGGTTTGGCGCGATTACGGTCGTCAGTTTGGGGCGGTACAAATGCAACTGGATGATTATCAAAGAATCACTGGGGATACTAGCGTCAATACCGTCGCTTTGTGGCTACAATCGGCAGTATCTCAGGAGCAAGCCATTGAAGCATTAAGGCAATTACCTTTTGGAACAGAATTAGAAATTTCACGTTCTAGCGATTTACGAACGATTAGTTTGGAAATTTTTGATCGCAGTTTTGCTGTGACCTATTTGTTGGAATTGGTTGCGGTAATCATAGGGTTATCTGGAGTGGCAGCGAGTTTTTCTGCCCAAATGCTTGCTCGCATGAAAGAGTTCGGTATGTTGCGGCATATTGGTATGAAGAAACGTGAAATTCTCATGATGTTAGCGGCTGAAGGTGGATTACTGACCGGCCTAGGAATTTTGTTTGGATTTTTACTGGGTTGGGGAATCAGTTTGATCCTGATTTTTATTGTGAATCCGCAATCTTTTCATTGGACAATGCAAATACATTTTCCTTGGAGTTGGTTATTAATCATGGCAACGGTGATGATAGCAACTGCAGCAGGTACTGCATTATTGGCAGGTCGACGTGCAATTTCCGGTCATGTGATACAAACAGTTCGGGAGGATTGGTAATGAAGCAACCGTGCAAGAATAATAAAAAACAATTAGTAATAGGCGGTTTGTTATCGTTGTTGTTGGGCGTGTTGATTGTTACGGGTACTGTCCAATCGTCACGGTTACTGCCAGTATTGCCCAATAAACCTCTTATTTTCCCGAAAGATTACGGTGCTCACCCAGATTTTCGTATAGAGTGGTGGTATATCACCGGATGGCTTGATACCGAGGATGAGAAGAAACTAGGTTTTCAGGTGACGTTTTTTCGCTACCAAACCGAGTTGAATATCGACAATCCTAGTCAATTTGCAGCAAAAAATTTGATTATTGCGCATTTGGCTTTATCGGATCCTACGCAGGGGCGCTTGATCCAGAGTGAAAAAATTGCGCGAGAAGCGTTTGATTTGGCTTATTCAAAACAAGGTAACACCAATGTTAAATTGGATGACTGGTTTTTGGTTCGTGATGACAATGGGACTTACAAAGTCGATATGCGCACCGATGATTTGGGTTTGCAGCTTTCACTGCAACCCATGCAGAAAATGATGTTGCAAGGGGATCAGGGATTTTCTCGTAAAGGTCCCAAGCCGGAACAAGCGAGTTATTACTATAGCGAACCGCATTTAAATGTCACTGGTACCGTTTTTCGCAAACAGCAGTTGGTCAAAGTGAATGGCGTGGCCTGGTTAGATCATGAGTGGTCTACGGCCTATCTTGACACAGATGGTGATGGCTGGGATTGGACAGGTTTGAATTTAGACGATGGTTCAACGTTGATGATGTTTCAAATTCGCGGTAAGAAAGGTGATCGAATATGGGCATATGCTGCGCTTCGCGATGCTTCTGGCAATATGAAGTTCTTTCAACCGGATGAAATTGAATTTACGCCGATTCGGACTTGGAAATCGCCTCATACAGAAGCAATTTATCCGGTTGAGATGCGTATTCGAACGGGAAATATCGAGTGGCAGCTAATACCTTTAATGGATGATCAAGAGCTAGACTCACAGCAATCTACCGGTGCAGTCTATTGGGAAGGCGCTGTAACATTAATGCGTGACGACAAAACCGTGGGTCGAGGCTATCTTGAATTGACTGGCTATGCGAAGTCTTTAACGCTATAACAGAATGTTGCAGTGTGTTAGTATGATCCAGAATGATCACAACACTTTCATTGTTGATAAATGTACGCTAGAATTCAAAAGTCAAAATGATTGATATAATGAATTTTGTTATAAGATCATTGTGAATTGAACATACTCACTCAGTTTTTAGGCGATTACATCATTCATGATGTAAAGAACGGGTGAGAAGTGCATGATCAAAAGTATGATCATGGAGTAGGGGAGAGTTTATAAATTGGAACTGATGGCTTTAGTTTATAAACTAGGTTTTTAAAGTTACTAAATATAAATAAGGAGAGAAGGATGCATCATAACACTAGCAATGAAAGCGGTATCAATAGAAGAGAAACCGATGCACAGGTACTGAGATTGATCGGTATTACAACCGTAGCGTTTCTCGTTATCGGTGGGATTATTTGGGGAGTGTTCTAGACTTAAGTCAGTCTATTTCCCTTGTTCATAACCTACTTATTTATTAAACAGAAAAGTATTTTTTAGAAAATAAAAATTTGTTTGATAGACGTTGGACTTTATATTTTGCTGGGTTTTTTGAGTAAGATATAAAAAGGGTCAGTAAGTCTAAAATACCTCAAAATTAAAAACCCATTCACCTAATTTAGGTGAATGGGTTTTTACTTATGTTTTTATATTTGTTACGCCATTTCCATTGATGTTATTAACGGAGAGACATTACAAGACAGAATTCTAATTCTAGAATTCACCGTCTTTAATGTAGGGTTGAGACCATAAAATAACTTGCATCAACACTGATTTTCTCCAGGCATCTTGCATACGGTCGACATCGTCTCTTGAATGGCCACCTTTTTCGAGGAATGGGCGCAAGGTAGTGGTTATAGGAATGAGTAATGCAAAAATATAATGTACGTGAATAATCGGCACTGATTTTACATTATCGGTTTTATTTTTCTTTGAAGTGTGGTGACGTAGGCCGATTTCATATTGATAATTCAACCAATTTTGATCGTATTCACCTTTTGCGGTGTCTAAAATCCATTGTCCGAAACGTTTTCTGACGCCACCCAGATAATCCATATTAGGTGTGCCGTCAGAAGCATTGGTAAAGTAGTGCAGCAAGAAAGGCGTTGAGCCTACAAAACCATACCATACATCTAGAATTTGTTCGACTTGTCCTTTCAGAACATCATGAGACATTTTGAGATAACGAACGTCATCATCATTAAATAAAGATGCCTGTTTTAACTTCGCAAAATCATCCATTGAAACAGGAGATTTTTTGAGATCAGCACTACCATAGGTATAACCTGGAATGTTTGTTGTCATAAATTATTTCCTTTTTGAGATTAGTTAATGACTTGGGTTGTAACAATTAGTCTAAAAATGCGGTTACTTCTTGTAATTGTGATTTGATTGCTATTTTGAGTACAAATAATCCGTTCAATTAAATCTTTGAAAGGAATTTGAGCGGTGAATTTTACAGGAAACTGATGGTGTCGTGAATATCTTTTTGTTTATAAGAGTATTTATTCTGTTCGGATTGCTCAAGTAGTTACATTTATTGTGATTTTAACAGTGCAATCACAGGTTTTGTTTCTGGTCTGACATTTCGCCAAATATAAAAAGATTCCGCTGCTTGCTCAACCAACATGCCGATGCCGTCTGACAAGTGATTAACACCGGATTGCTGGGCAAATTTTAAAAAAGCAGTGGGTTCTTTACTGTACATCATGTCATAAGCCAATGCATCGACTGCAAAAATATTTACAGGTATGTCCGGAAAAGTATTTTGCAGGCTCGCTGAAGTCGCATTGATCACCACATCGAAGGATTGGTCGGTAAAATGATCAAGCGAACGAGCATGAATATTGCCATAGGATTGAAATTGTTGTTGCAACGCTTCGGCTTTATCAAAAGTTCTGTTGGTAATAGTCAATGACAAAGGCTTTTGTTGCAGTAAAGGCAAAATGACGCCGCGTGATGCTCCACCTGCTCCAATCAATAAAATACGTTTTGAGGCTAAATTGACGGCTAAATTACGGCTGATATCATTGACTAAGCCAATGCCATCGGTATTATCGCCTATGATTTCATTGTTTTCAAAAGTGAGGGTATTAACGGCTTGAGCGCAGGATGCGCGTTCAGTTAATCGAGTCGCAAGTTGATGGGCTTGTAGTTTAAAAGGTAGCGTGACATTGGCTCCTCGTCCACCTTTTTCGATAAAGTCGAATACTGTAATGGGAAAACTATCTAACGGAGCAAGTAGCGCCGAATACTGTAAGGATTGACCAGTTTGTTGCGCAAAAAGTGTGTGGATGTGCGGGGATTGGCTGTGTGAAATAGGATTGCCAATAACGGCGTATTGATCAAGCATGATTATCGACTGATCAAAGTATCGGAAGGTGCAAAAACCCAAGTGCGAGTAATGTGCAAAATATCAGTATCTTGGCTAATATTTGGAGGAAAAGGCGCAAAGCCATTTTGACCCGATAGCTTGACGATGTTAATGGCAGCTTGATCAAGGATTTTTTTACCGGAAGAACGATTAATTTCAATCCCTTCCAAACTGCCATCGGCACGAATACTGACAGTTAGTTGTAAGTTTCCGTAAAGCTTTCCTTTTCTGGCTTCTTCCGGATAGTTTAAATTGCCGATACGCTCGACCTTGATACGCCAGTCTTCAACATATCTCGCAAAACGATATTCCTTAGTACGGGCACCGACAAATTTGCGTTTGGGGCGTTTTTGGTATTCATCATAATCTTGATCGACTTGTGCTTTGAGTCGTGCAATATCCAAGCTGCGCGACAACAATTCGTCAGCATCAATATCATCCTCTGTTTGCGGTGTCTCGTTTGGTTTGGTTTGAGGTGTTTCAATGTGTTTGATTTCTGGCTTCTTATTCACAGCCGCCATGAGTTTTTTGCTTTCTTCTTCCAATTGTTTTACTTTTTGTTGCGCGGCCGCTTCCTTACTCATGGGCTTATTTTTGGGAAGAATCGGAAATGGTGTTTTGGCTTGCCGGTTTTTATCCGTATTGCCGCCTCCATCCAGGTTATCTTGTGCAAGTAGTTGCGTTTTGGTAGGTTTGGTCGGGGTTTGTTTATTGACCAGTACAACTTCTAATGAAGTGCTGATTTTATTCGGTTTTAAAGCTGGAAATTGAAAAGTTAACCCGAGTAATACAATCATGTGTAACAGCAAAGAAATCACCATCGCCGCCGATATGCGATGCTTATTAAAATACACTGTGCTAATGGGCAATGCGGAGTTCATTCAATCGCTTTTAGTAGTCTAAATCGGTGCCTTGATATCGGTTATTGTAAGGGTAGATCAGCGTATATTTCGTGTGTAGTATTAGCTTTAGGTATTAATTTTTTGAAGGAATTCAGCATGCAACGTTCGCTCGAGTAAATTAATTTTAGATAGTTTAAGTTTGACATAGGCACCGGGCGTCATTTCAGGCAATGAAGTTATCCGCGTAATCAATGGAAGATGGTCAAATTTTACCAAATTTTCCTTAATCACTTGCGCATGGATAGTATCAATGTTTTCTTGTATCAGCCAACGCAAGCACCAATATCGTTCCATGGTGCGCTGAAATTCATTATAAATTCCATAATAGATATCAAAATCCGTAATGGCAATCTTCAGTAGATTACTTTCTTTGTTGTAAAAAGGAGTCTCTCCGCGTAATAGAGAAATAATCTGTCTTTGATTGATTAAGTCGACATAGCGTCTCATTGGCGAGCTGCTCCAGGCATATTGCGAAACGCCTAATCCTTGGTGAGGAGCGGGCGATGTGCTCATCTTTACCTTGCTGTTGTTTTGACTCCGAAAGATACCGGTGATGCCAGCATCGCTCAGCAATTTTCCCCATTCGGTATTAACGAAAATCATTAACTCAGATACCACTTTATCGATGGGCGAACCTCTACGGCGCTCGCTTATCGTGATATGGTCGTTTAGTATGTCAAAGGTGTAATCGATTTTGTCATTGTTGTCGTTGGTTTTGCCACGCAACGCTTCCATTTTGCAGGCAAATTTCCATAATAAAACTAGCTCCGTACTAAAAGGATGGTGAACATTTCCTTTGTTGATTGCCGTTTCATTAAAACTTTTTTCTAATAAATGGCTGCGCAAGTTTGCAGCAACTTTTATTCTTTCAATCTTACTTTCACAACGCACGATACTAAAATCATCAGATACGTCAAGATAGAGTGATACTACCGGGTTTAAAGAATTTTCGGAAAGAGTGAAGTAATTAATGATGTCATCCGGCAGCATCGTGACTTTATTACCGGGCAGATAAACTGTAGAAAGCCGTGTCGCAGCAATTTTATCGAGTTCTGATTCGACCGGAATTCCTAAGGCTGGTGCGGCAATATGGATACCGATACGGAAGCTGCCAAATGGGAGTTGCGTCACCGAAAAAGCATCGTCAATTTCGGTTGTTGTCGCATCATCAATGCTAAACGCTACGATATCCGAAGTAGGTAAGTCGGCGAAGTTTTGAGATAGATTCGATAGCGAATGTTCTTTAAATCCAATCCCATTGGGAAAATGTTCCCAAATAAATTGATTAAAATGATAATCATGCGTGGATGGAATCGCGCCACATTTATCTAAGAGCTCAACGATGCTGAGCTTCATTTCTGAACAAACCGATTCAAGCGCCTTCCACTCAACCGAATTTTTGTCAGGTTTATACAATAAACTGTTAATGTGGGAATGAAATTCCTCAGGAAGAGAAAAACGCTTTAATTGTTCAGCATATTGTGCTTGCAACGCTGCTTGCCGTTGTTTTTTTTCTTGACTGGCTAATGCGGATTTTAGCGCATCGGGTGGCGCGGCTTTATAACGTCCTGGGCCTTTTTTATAAAAGTACATCGGTGCGCTTTGTAGCAATAACAATATTGCCGCAGCTTCAATCGGCGTTGGTGCGTGGCCAAAGTATTCTGCCGCCAGACTGGTATTGGAGAATTCTGTATCTTGCGTACTGCACTCCCAGAGAAAATTAGCATCCAGCTCATCGGCTAATTTTTGTGCATCCTGCATAAATTCTAATAAAGAATGCGTTTCAAACTGAAATAGTACTGACGCGGCCTTAATTTTGGAGCGTTTGCCATGAATTGCTTCGACTTGAAGCGAAGAATTATTATCAAGCAATACAGCGCCTACTTTAAAAGTACCAGCTTCTTCATAAAAAACATTCATCGGATTGTTTTTATAATTTCAGTCGGATAATTAGGAACTAACAGTAGTTTGGTGAAATATTGAGCGTTTATCAAATATCGTTTGGACACTCAAATAAAAACTTGATTTGGTAATAAGCAATACTTGTTAAAGGCATATTATATACGAGACGGGACTGAAGTTTAAAACTAGGCAACAAAATACTGATTTTTGATGCGTTTTTGTTGCGTCAGAATTTACTGGAAATTGGCAATCAACGAAGCTCTGACGGTAATGGGAGCGCCGGGGGTGATATTAAAATCATTATTTGCTGAGGCAAAATACTTGGTATCGAGCAAATTTTCGATGTTTAATTGAGCGCGAAAGCTTTTTGAAAGCTGCGCAAATAATGCGGCATCGACGCGTACAAAATCAGGTAGTTTTACTCGATTAGTCAGAGAAGTAAACATTGCATCACGGTAAATGACGCCAAAGGCTGCACCAATACGCGGGGTCAAATCGTAGCGACTCCACATTGAAAACGTGTGGCGTGGAAGTTCTGAAACAGAAGCTCCTTTCTTAGCAACGCCAAAAATGTCACTGGTGACTTCACCCGTTTGATAAGCATATCCACCCATAACACTGAATTTTGGCGTGAGTTGACCGGTTAGACTGATTTCAACACCTTCGGTACGTTGACCCTTGGTTAAAAAAGTTTGTCCGCCAATAATCGAGTTAATTACATTGGTACGGTCCAATTGAAAAACTGCTCCAGTCAAAGACAAATCAGGGCGAATATCCCATTTGACACCAGTTTCTAACGTGGTGAATTTTTCAGGTTTCAATGTTTCCAGCGTAACATTCAACGAAGTCAATTGATCGCCCGCTCTCGGTACATATGCTTGACTATAGCTAGCATAAAAAGAGATGGGATCAAAAGGTTTGAAAATGACGCCAAATCTAGGGGCTATTAGATCATCTCTGGTTTTTAAATGATCTTTTGGACCATTTTTTTGTTGAAAATCGACTTCAAACAAATCATAGCGTACCCCTGCGATGATTTGTAGTTGAGGAATGATTTCAATTTGATCTTGAATATATAGCGATGTTACGTTGACTACGCTGCGATTGAGTGCATCGACATCACCGCCGGAATTTCTATTTGTAAAGGTGATCGGTAAATGGGTTAAAGGATTGTTTAAAGGTACCAATACACTGGTTCTTGAAACATCATTATTAAATAAACCGGTTTCACGCCGATTGTGTGTTTCCTGTCGGCCAACTTCGACTCCGGCCATTAATGTATGAGAAATCGGGCCTGTGTTGAGAGAATAAAGCAAATTGGTTTGATTAAATACGTTTTCCCGTGTTGTGGTATTGCTGTAGGCCCCTAAAGAAACGAGTCCAGACAATGTATTAAAACCGCCATTTGCAAAGACGTTTTGATAGAACTTATCATACATTGCGTAATTGGTTCTGTTTTGTAGCGTTACTCCCGATTCAAACTTGTGTTCGATCAATGAATTGAAGGATAAAACATTAATATTAGCGTTACTACGCTTAGGGTCACCAAAAAATTGAGATCGCTGAACGTTCACGGGCCCTGTCACTTCTCCGCTGCGGCCGATGATCGAGGTGATGCCTCGGTCTGCTGTGCGATCATCGTGGAATCTTTCCATATTGGCGACAATTTTAGTCCGAGGAGTGGGTTTAAACGTGATGGTTGGTGAAATTCCTAAGCGTTGCATGTTTACGCCATCACGAAAACTCCCGGCATCTTCGTATACGGCATTCAAACGTAAAGCCAGCATGTCATTAACGACATAACCGACATCTGCTGCCATACGTTTTTGATTGAATGACCCGCCTTGAAATGAAAATTCTTTATTGGGATTCCAGTTGGCTTCTTTGCTGACGCGATTGACTACGCCACCCGATCCGCCACGGCCGAAAATCATGCCATTGGCACCTTTCAGAACATCAATACGTTCAGTATTATAAAGATCGCGGTAATATTCGGCGTCATCGCGGATTCCATCGATAAAAAAATCTCCTGTTGATCGATTACCGCGAAAAACTAAGGCGTCACGGTTACCTTCACCTTGAGATACGCCTACCCCGGGAACATATCGAACCGCATCGCTCAAACTTCGAATTGACTGATCTTTGATTAATTCATTAGTAATGATAGAGATCGCTTGTGGTACGTCACGCAACAAAGTATTGGTTTTTGTCGCGGAGCTGGAGCTTGTTGCTGTGTAGCGATTGTTATTATTTGCTTTAACAACAATTGATGGCAAAGTGGTAACGACAGGTTCAGGTGAAGAATTTTGAATGATTCGAATTAAATAGCGATTACTGTCGTCAGCGCTTTGAATCGCTTGTAAACCAGAGCCTTCGAGTAATTGGTCCAAAGCAGCTTTGATTTCAAATTGACCTTCTAATCCGTGCGTTACTTTACCTTCTAAAAGGGCTGAATCAATATTGAGCTTGATATTGGCTTGTTGAGAGAATTGATTTAAAGCATCGTTTAAATAACCTGGAAGAATTTGGTAAGTACGAGTGGTAGATGCTGTAGGCGATGAATTTTTTGTTGTTTCTGCGGATAAAGAATGCGAGATTAAAGTAATGACCAGAGCGAAAAAGCACAAGAAATAATTAAATCTGACAGCATTCTTAGAGTTGAGTATAGGCATGATGATCGTGTTTTTCACTTCTACCAATATCTCAAAATTCAAATTTTAAACATGAACATCAAGCGAAAGCGCTAACTTCAAAAAAGATAAGGCAATCTAAGTGTGAGAAGAGTCTGAAAGCTAAGTCCTAATAATTGTATTGAATCCAATAAGAAAAATGCGAATGGGCGTTTCCCAAATTCAAGTGCAAGTCTTGCTTTATTAAGTCTGTGCACATGGTTCACAACCAGCGCAGGATTCAGGAGAGAGCATGCTATGCAGCATTGGCGTTTTTTTAGACAAGGTTTCATCAAGCACTTGTTTCGCATGACAAGCGCAACGGCCGCATTGCTCTGTGACACCTAAGGTGTTTTTTAAATCTCGCATACGATCAGCGCCTTGGTGAATGGCTTCGCGCAATTTGTTTTCAGTTATGCCTTTACAAATACAAACGTACATATTATTTAGTAGGTTACTCTAAAATATCGATAATAAACTCAATAATATTCTAATTACTAATGCTAATGAGAATGGTTCTTGATTATACTTATTTTTGCAAAAAATACAATCAATTTTAAGTTGTTTTATGAATATTGTTGTTCATTGATACTTACGGCGGAAAGATATAAATACTGAAGAAGTTACTATTACGTAAAGGATGAATTTAAAAAGTAATTTCAATTAATTGGCGATATTGCGAAGGTAAATTCACTAAAATGATGATTCAAAAGTGGCAGTATTTAATGGTCCGTTTGAGTCGGTGTATAACCGGTGGGTTGTTCTGCTCCGGTACCAAAAAAATGTGCTTCCATTTGCTCAGCTAAATATTTTCGTGCTTTTGCATCCGATAGATTCAATCTATTTTCATTGACTAGCATGGTTTGATGTTTAAGCCATTGTTGCCAAGCTTCTTTAGACACATTGTCAAAGATTCGTTTACCTAATTCACCGGGATAGGTTTGATAGCTTAATCCTTCAGCTTCTCGTCCTAGTTTGATACATCGTACCATTCGTGTCATAGACTGTTTGCCCCAATACAGTTGAAAATTTGAAAGTAACCAAACTAAAATCGCAATGATATTACAGCAGTTTTTGCAGCATTTTTGAACGCCGTTGATAGTTATACAAATTTTGTTTTAATTTGGGTAGTTCGGCTAGAGTGACTTCGGTAAATCCGTGCTCAATAAACCAATGCGTGGTTCGCGTTGTCAGTACAAAAAGCTTTTGTATCCCTAGGGAGATGGCTTTCTCTTCAATATATTTGAGTAATCGATTGCCGTGTCCGAAATCGCGGTGATTCGGATGAACAGCTAAGCAGGCCAGTTCCCCCGAGTTTTCCTCGGGAAATGGATACAATGCGGCGCATCCTAGAATCATGCCATCATGTTCAAAAACGCTAAAGCGGTCGATTTCGACTTCCAGTAATTCACGTCCTCGTCTCACCAGTACCCCTTCACTCTCAAGCGGTTCAATTAATTGAAGAATTCCGCCGACATCTTCAATTTTTGCATCGCGCAAAGATTGAAGCGTTTCTTCGGAAATCATGGTGCCGATGCCTTGATGAGTAAAAAGTTCTTGCAAAATTGCACCGTCAATATGGCGACTAATAAGGTGTACGCGGTCAACCGATAATTCACACGCTTTAATGGCACACTGAATAAAAAGCCGCGCTTCATCAGAGAACTCAGTAGTGGAAGATTTTTTGTTTAAAAGAGATTTACTTTGTTTGATCGTCAATTCACGAGGTAGCAGAGGCGAATTATTTGTCTCATGTTTTTCTTGAGTGAACGTATCCCAAAGAAATACTAATTTTTCTGCGTGCAATGCTATGGCGACTTCAGTGGCAACATTTTCCATCGTTAAATTGAAAATTTCTCCTGTTGGCGAATAACCAAGCGGTGAAATGAGTACCACATCGCCTTGTTCTAGACTACTGTTAATGGCCTGCGTATTAATTTTTCGAACTTTTCCGGTGTGTAATAAATCGACGCCTTCAATTACGCCATATGGACATGCCACTACGAAATTGCCACTCGATACGCGTATTGCCGCATTAGCCATCGGTGAGTTTGGTAATCCCATGGATAACAGTGCTGAAATTTCATGGTGAATCCGTCCAACCGACTCTTTAACGCATTGCAATGCTGCGGCATCGGTGACACGAATATCCATCACAGTTTGTGTTTCTAGCTGTGATTCATCAAGACGTAATTGAATTTGAGGGCGTGCGCCATGTACTAAAACTAATCGTACGCCAAGACTAGCCAGTAGATTAATATCATGAATGAAATGGACAAAATTCGTGTCGGTGATCATCTCGCCGTTAAACCCGATGACAAATACTTTTCCACGAAAAGCATTGACGTAGGGCGCAACGGAACGAAACCAAGAAACAAAATTAGGCGCGGTTATGGTATCCAAGAGAATGAATAATAGTTATTAAGGTAAGATTCGATCAATAATCACCCCAAAGTGTTTGCAAAGAGGCAATGGCTGCTAATCCTGCGGTTTCTGTGCGTAATATGCGATTTCCTAGACGAATGGCGTTATATCCACAGTGTGCGATGGATAGCTCTTCGGCTGGTGAGAAACCACCTTCAGGACCAATGATAAGTGTAATGGAGTCGTTATTAGCTGGTCTAGTAATTTTTTTTAGATGCTCATTGGCTGTTGGGGATAGCATCAAGCGCATTTCTTGAGGGTTGTTTTCTGACTTTTTCCGACTAAGCCACGCAGGCAAAGATACTAAAGGAAAAATATCTGGTAAATAATTCCTACCACTTTGCTCGCAGGCTGAAATAATGATTTTCTTCCAATGTTCCAAGCGTTTGTTTGCGCGTTCGCTTGAAAGTTGTATCACGCAACGCTCAGTAACGATAGGTTGAATGCGATTAACACCTAGTTCGACAGCTTTTTGTATGATCCAATCCATCTTTTCATTTGCACATAACGCTTGTGCAAGTTCAATGGTTAAAGGGGATTCGCGGTCTTCATCATGAAATGACTCAATCAATGCAGTGACTTGTGAATTGGTAATCGATTCAATGCGCGCTGAAAATTCACCGTCTTTGCCATTAAACAATGTTATTGAATCACCTTTTCTTAATCTCAATACGCGTGTGATATGGTGTTTGTTTTCATCGGAAAGTTCGATCAGTTGCCCGATTGCGGTGTCAATCGGTTGATAAAAACGTGCTTGCATAGAGTGATAAATTCGAGTGAATGACAAGATAATTTCGCTACAGTCAGTCATGTTAATATACCACGTTGGATTTTAAGCACTACTGAAGAAGTTTTATCGAAGTAAAGTGCATCATCATTGGGTATTCAAATCGTAGTGGGAGAAAAGTATGGCTAGTTTGGAAACACCGGTCTGCGAATTTGGTTGGAAAGCCGTGGATTTTGATTTATTAGGTGTGGATGGGAAGCGGTATAATTTGGCTTCAAGTAAAGGGCAAAATGGACTGTTAGTAATGTTTATTTGCAATCATTGCCCGTATGTTAAAGCGGTACAGGATCGCATCATTCGCGATGTGAATGAATTAAAAACGTATGGCATCAACACCATTGCGATCATGTCGAACGACCCTGCCGACTATCCTGAAGATTCATTCGAAAATATGCACTTAATTGCAAAAAAATTAAATTATCCTTTTCCTTATGTTTGGGATGAAACGCAGGCCATTGCTAAATGCTATGGTGCAGTGTGCACGCCAGACTTTTTTGGTTTTAATCAGCACCTAGAACTGCAGTATCGTGGGCGCTTAGATGCATCGCGTAAAGAAGCCGCTGCACCGGATGTGCGCCGGGATTTATTTGAAGCGATGATTCAAGTTGCCAAAACTGGACGCGGACCGAACGATCAGATTCCTAGCATCGGTTGCTCAATCAAGTGGCGTGTGGAGTAAATGTGCTAGAAAAAGTAGTTGCGTTGGTAAAAGAAGTTGGGCAAGAAGTCATTATGCCGCGCTATTTAAAAGTGAAGCGTCAATATAAATCGGATGGTAGCTTTTTTACCGAAGCTGATGTAACGGCACAAAATGTTTTGTTTGATGGTTTGCGCAAGATTGATCCTGTTCCTTTGCTCGGGGAAGAAATGTCGCGTGAAGAGCAGGAAATACAGTGGATAAATGGAACTGACGGATTGTGGAGTGTTGATCCTATCGATGGAACTTCCAATTTTTTTAATGGCTTGCCCTATTTTTCTATTTCTGTCGCTTATCTGGTACAGGGAAAAAGCGTTTTGGGAGTCGTTTATAATCCGGCGACTCATGAGATGTTTTACGCGCAGAAAGGAAGTGGAGCTTTTCTGAATGGTGTGCGGTTACCATTAAATACGTATGTTCCTGATTTAAGAGGTGCTATGGCTAATGTCGATTTGAAACGCTTAGACCGGAAATTGGCGGCGACCGTCGCTGCCTATCCACCTTATGCTTCGCAACGTAATTACGGTGCGAGTACATTGGAATGGTGTTATATAGCGGCAGGTTATTTTGACCTGTATCTACATGGTGGACAAAAACCGTGGGATTATGCCGCTGGGTCATTGATTCTCTCAGAAGCAGGGGGGAGTATGTCCGGATTTGATCATGATGACTATTGGGCTGGCACACCTTGGCGGCGTTCGGTGATCGCGGCTTTGGACGCAAAGTTATTTACTCAATGGCGTGATTGGGTACGGGCTAATCGTTAGGTTGTGGGTGACAAGAAAAACAATATATAGAACAGGATAAGATTTAAATTGAAGATTATTATTCTGGGGGCAGGGCAAGTTGGGTCATCAGTTGCTGAAAGTTTGGTGAATGAAGCCAATGACATTACCGTGGTTGATACCAATCAAGAGCGGCTATCAGTTTTACAAGACCGGCTTGATTTACGAACAGTGACCGGTAATGCTTCGCATCCGTCAGTTTTGGTCAATGCGGGTGCTCATGATGCCGATATGATTTTGGCCGTGACAGAGCAAGATGAAACAAATTTAGTGGCGTGTAAACTGGCCGCGAGCTTGTTTAATACGCCTACAAAGATTGCTCGTATTCGTTCTACTGAATATTTAAAGCATCCGGAGATTTTTTCAGACGAAAATTTTTCCGTTGATTATGCAATTTCTCCTGAACAAATACTGACTGAATACATCGAGAAATTAATCGAATTTCCAGAAGCGTTGCAAGTTTTAGATTTTGCCATGGGCAAAGTGAGCATGGTCGCTGTGCGCGCACTACAAGGCGGTGCGCTTGTTGGACAGCAGTTACAAGAATTGCGTAAACATATTCCAAACATTGAAACACGTGTGGTTGCAATCTTCCGCAAAGATCGTCCTATTATTCCCGAAGGCCATACGGTCATCCAAATTGACGATGAAGTGTTTTTTATTGCCGCGACAGATCACATTCGTCAGGTTATGCGTGAATTGCGTAGTATGGATAGACCGGTTAAGCACGTGATGATTGCTGGAGGTGGAAAAATAGGCAAGCGACTTGGAGCTCAACTGGAAAACAATTATCAGGTTCGCGTTATTGAACGTAATCTAAAAGCGTGTGAGTCTTTAGCGGCAGAACTCCACAACACTTTGGTTTTACACGGCGAGGCTACGGATGAAACCTTGCTGGAAAGCGAAAATATCGAAGAAATGGATATGTTTTGCGCACTGACAAACGACGATGAAAATAACATCATGTCTGCACTGCTTGCGAAACGGTTAGGTGCTCACAAAGTTATCGCGTTGATTAATCGGAAGGCCTATGTGGATTTGGTGCAGAGCGGTGGAATTGATATTGCTATTTCTCCCGCACAAGTAACGATTGGCTCCTTGCTGGCTTTTGTTCGTCATGGTGATGTCGCAGCGGTGCATAGTTTACGGCGAGGTGCCGCAGAAGCTATGGAGCTGGTAGCTCATGGGGATGAGAAGTCTTCAAAAGTAGTAGGCAGAAAAATCGAAGATATCAAACTTCCTAAGGGCGCGACAATTGGGGCTATCGTGAGGGGATTGCCCAAACTAGAAGGTACGTGGCGGGAACGTTTGGTAACTGATTTCGATACGTTGGAAGATGAATTAATAAAAGATGCACAAGTCATTATTACTCACCACGATACCGTGATTCATTCAGAGGATCATATCATTGTGTTTGTAGTCAATCGCAAGATGATCGGCGAAATAGAAAAGCTGTTTCAAGTCAATGTGGGATTTTTATAAGCTCAACTTAGTATGAATCGCCTTTTCCGAGTTGCCAATGTTTTAGGCAAAATGATTTTGGTGTTTGGGTTCACGATGTTGATTCCATTGATTTGGTCAGCTTGGGTCGACGATGGAGCTCAATTAGTATTTGGCCAAGCGACATTAATTACCATCGGTAGTGGATTATTGCTGTGGCTGAGTACACTAAGCTATAAACGTGAGCTGCAGACCAAAGATGGCTTTTTACTGGTAGTATCAGTTTGGTCGGTGTTGCCCGCATTTGCAATGATTCCGCTACTTGTATCCATATCCGATTTAAGCGTTAGCAAAGCTTATTTTGAAGCTGTTTCTGGATTGACGGCAACTGGAGGTACTGCGTTAACAGGGTTGGATGCGTTGCCATCGTCCATCAATTTATGGCGCGGTTTGATTACGTGGATGGGCGGTATGGGATTGATTGTATTGGCTGTAGCTATTTTGCCATTACTCGGCGTGGGTGGTAGACAGTTGCTGAATGCTGAAATTCCTGGGCCAATGAAAGATAATAAGTTGACGCCGCGTATTGCTGAAACGGCTAAAGGACTGTGGGCAATCTATACGACTTTAACATTGGCTTGTATTTTTGCCTTTAAATGGGCAGATATGAGTTGGTTCGATGCCATAATGCATGCATTTACGACCTTGGGGTTGGGAGGATTCTCTTCGCACGATGCCAGCTTTGCCTATTGGGATTCGCCTTTAATTGAGTTAATTGCGGTTGTTTTTATGTTGCTTGCCGGAATCAATTTTGCTGCGCATTTTTTAGTGTGGCGTAGTAAAAGTTTTGCTCCTTATCGCCATGATTCGGAGGCTATTTCGTACCTCTCAATCGTATTGCTGAGTTGCGTTGGCGTTGCCTTTTATTTATGGTCAGAAAATATTTATCCCGATCTGTTAACAGCATTGCGTTATGCAACATTTAACGTGGTTTCTGTTGCAACAACAACGGGATTTAGTAATACCGATTATGGATTGTGGCCTATTTTTTTACCTTTATGGATGATATTTTTATCAGGAATTGCAACCTCGTCAGGTTCTACAGGCGGGGGAATAAAAATGATCCGCGCGCGAATTTTGTCTAAACTGGTTTATCGAGAGATAATTTCTATTATGCATCCGCAGGCCGTGACACCTGCAAAAGTGAGTAGAAACGTAATCTCTAATCGAGTTATTTTATCGGTATTGGTATTTTTATTTGTATACGCGGCTAGCTACGCAACAATGGTTTTGGTGCTTACCTTTAGCGGCTTGGACTTCATTACTGCATTTTCTGCGGCAGGTGCATGCTTGAACAATTTGGGTCCTGGTCTTGGAAGTATTGGCCCTGCGAGTAATTATGCATCCTTAACCGATTTTCAAATATCGATTTGCAGTTTTGCGATGTTATTGGGAAGGCTGGAGTTTTTTACACTGCTGGTAATATTAACGCCAGCTTTTTGGAGAAAATGATTTTTAATCATTGCTGTTCTAGATATTTACTTGGGTTTTAGAAAAAAATCATTGCATCTGTTTTACAATTTAAAAGGAGCCTTGTGTGGGGGAAATCAATAAAACATTAAATGGAATCAAGGTAATGATTATTGATGACAGTAGTACTATCCGGAAAAGTGCGGAAATGTTTCTTAAATCTTCGGGGTGTGAAGTTATTCTGGCTGAGGATGGTTTCGAAGCGATGCATAAAATTGTTGATAATCAGCCTGATATCATTTTTATCGATATTGTAATGCCTCGCTTAGACGGGTATCAAGCGTGCATGTTGATTAAAAAAAACCCGATTTATCAATCCATTCCAGTCATTATGTTATCCAGTAAAGATGGATTATTTGATAAAGCGAAAGGTCGGATAGCAGGATCCAACGATTATCTGACTAAACCTTTTTCATCAGAAAACCTGATCGATTTTATTCAAAAATATGCAGCGTAACAACCAGGAGAATAAAGGTATACTGTCAAAATATATCCCTCAAAAGTGGTTATGTGGGTACTAAAAAAATTGTTATTAGATGGCTTTTATGACAAATAGTTCTTGACGAGAGGGGGGTGTGTCGACTAGCCTGGGGGGTGTGGTTGGATTAGTAAAGG